>Ga0207720_100027_pt1 | contig 179585 bp, 197 predicted proteins | sample A23P2SouthBayCA_2_FD_187751 | JGI IMG/M metagenome (GOLD analysis project Ga0207720, IMG submission 187751) | Aerobic enrichment media microbial communities from Eden Landing Ponds, California, USA - A23 E3 (2) (SPAdes) | ecosystem: Environmental > Aquatic > Marine > Unclassified | place...
GCCACGCGGTCGACCGTGGGGAGACCGCGGGCAGCGCGAACGGCGACGAGGTGGAGCCGTGAGCCACGCGGTCGACCGTGGGGAGACCGCGGGCAGCGCGAACGGCGACGAGGTGGAGCCGTGAGCCACGCGGTCGACCGTGGGGAGACCGCGGGCAGCGCGAACGGCGACGAGGTGGAGCCGTGAGCGCCCTCTCGCTCCAGCTCGGCATCGTCGGCGCGTATCTCCTCCTCGCGCTCGCCATCGGCCTCGTCGCCTACCGCGCGACCGACCGGACGGCCGAGGACTACTACCTCGCGGGTCGCACGCTCGGCACCGTCGTCCTGCTGTTCACGACGTTCGCAACCCTGCTGTCGGCGTACACCTTCTTCGGCGGGCCGGACACGTCGTTTGCGCTCGGTCCGGAATGGATTCTCGTGATGGGGACGATGGACGGCGTCCTCTTCGCGGTGCTGTGGTACGTCATCGGTTACAAGCAGTGGCTCGTCGGGCAGTCGGGCGGCTACGTCACGCTCGGAGAGATGCTCGGCGCCCGGTTCGGCTCGACGGGGCTGCGCGCGCTCGTCGCCGTCGTCTCGCTGTTCTGGCTGTTCCCGTACGTGATGCTCCAGCAGAAGGGCGCGGGCCTCGCCATCACCGGGCTCACGAACGGCGCCGTCCCGCTGTGGGTCGGCGCGGGCGGCATCACGCTGTTCATGATACTGTACGTCGTCGTCAGCGGAATGCGCGGCGTGGCGTGGACCGACACGGTGCAGGGAGTCCTGATGCTCGGGCTCGTCTGGGCGGCGTTCGCGTGGGTGCTCTCGGCCGTCGGCGGCCCGGGCGCCGCGACGGCGGCCCTCCAGGAGGCGAATCCGGAGTATCTCGCGCTCGGCGGCGGCGCGTACACCCCGCAGTTCGTGCTCGGCACCGCCGTCTACATCGCGTTCGGGGTGACGATGTTCCCCCAGATCAACCAGCGGTTCTTCGCCGCGCGGTCGAAGAAGGTGCTCACGCGGACGTTCGCGCTGTGGCCCGTGCTCGTGCTTCTCCTGTTCGTCCCGGCGTTCCTGCTCGGCGCGTGGGCCGTCGGGCTCGGCATCGACCCCGGCGACGGGAGCGTCCTCCCGGCGCTGCTGCGCGAGTACACGCCGACGTGGTTCGCCGCGCTCGTCATCGCAGGCGCGCTCGCCGCGATGATGTCTTCCTCCGATTCGATGCTGCTGTCCGGGTCGTCGTACTTCACGCGAGACGTGTATCGGCCACTGTTCGGCGACGCCGACCGCGAGGCCCTGCTCGCGCGCGGCGGCGTGGCCGTCTTCGCAACCGCGTCGTTCGTCGCCTCGCTGGTCGCGGAGGGGACGCTCGTCCAGATCGGCAACACCGCCTTCGGCGGCTTTGCCCAGCTCGCGCTTCCCGTGGTCGTCGCGCTCTACTGGGCGGGGACGACCCGACTGGGAATGTACGCCGGGGTGATCGTGCCGCAGGCGTTCTACCTCGCGTCGGTGTTCGTGCCCGCGGTTCCCGGGACGTATCTCGGCTGGCCGGCCGCGGTCGTCGGGATGCTCCTCGGGGCGGTGCTCACCGTCGGCGTGAGCGCCGTCACCTCGCAGGGCGTCCGCGAGGACACGTCGGTCCTGTCCGAGAGCCGGGCGGACTGACCGGCTGCACGACCGCGTCACGTTATTGTATGTTACGTTCTAACACGCACGTTGGGCCTGCTGCCGGCGCCAGCGACGGGGCCCTTCCCCCATACCCTCGTCGCCGCCAACGGCCGCCCGGTCCCCGTCATTTATCCTCGCGAGCGCGGTAGCCACGGCCATGCAGACCCACATCGTTCCGGTCGGCTTCGACTACGACCGGCTGATCGCGCCTTAGCGCCTGTCTCTCCCGTATTCGGGCTTCAAGGAGAAAAGACAATGCCCGAATCCGGACTTGAACCCATCGCCCCTGAAGAGGCGGTTCGCCTCTACCTCAGGGACAGACGTACCGAATTAGCCGAAGAAACCATTGAGTCGTACCGCTACAAACTCACTCGCTTCATAGAGTGGTGTGAGCAGGAAGACATTGACAACCTCAACGAACTCTCCGGTCGTTCCCTCTTGGAGTTCAAACAATCTCGCTCGGAAGACTTGAACTCGGTTTCGCTCAAAGGGCAGTTAGACACCGTTCGCGCCTTCATCCGATTCTGTGAGTCTATAGACGCCGTCAAAACAGACCTACACAACAAGGTGCTATCCCCGACGCTGAATCAGGGGGATAGGGAACGGGACGTGTTAGTTGATCCCGAGACGGCCACCGACGTACTACAGCATCTCTCTCGGTTCGATTATGCTTCCCTTCACCACACTCTCCTAACGATTCTGTGGCGTTGTGGGGCACGCTCAGGAACGATAAGAGCGTTCGATGTGGAAGACTACGACCGAGAGAACCAATGGCTTCGTGCCGTTCATCGCCCCGGCACGCCGCTCAAGAACAAGCAGAAAGGTGAGCGTCTCATCAGCCTGAGTTCCGATGTTTGCCGAGTCGTGAGCGACTACGTTGACCACAGACGGGAAGAAGTGAAGGATGACGTGGGACGGAATCCACTTCTCACGACTCAATTCGGACGTGTCTCAAAGTCAACCATCAGGGAAACCTGCTATCGGTACACCTATCCCTGCCAACACAACGGCGGCCATTGTCCCCACAGAGAAGAGGTGGATGACTGTCAAGCGATTGGCGGAGATGACTACGCCCCATCCGTTTGTCCGTCGTCTCGGAGTCCCCACGCTTGGAGAAGGGGAGCCATTACTCACCTTTTGACGGAAGACGTTCCTGTTGAGGTGGTTTCCGACCGAATGAATGTGAGCCGAGACGTTCTAACTGCTCACTATGACCGGCGAACTGAGGAACAGAAGGTCGAACAACGACGCGGATATCTTGAGGAACTCTATAGTAGACACTAGAAGTAATTGCTCACTTTAGGAACAGAGAGTTTGTCGAGAGCGGTGTCGATCGCTGTTGTTAGCTCGTCGAGCGAGTCAAAGAAACGGTTGCTAAGAGCCTTTTGCAGCTGTCTCCAGCATTCTTCGACCGGATTCAACTCCGGTGAATACGACGGTAACGTCACGAAGTCGAGGTCGTCACGGGCCGCCAGGTCCGTGACGGCCGACGCCTGAAAATACGGCGCTCCGTCCAGCACGACGATCAAGTCATCTTCGAATTCTTCGCATACTGCTAAAATGAAATGTTTCGCGTGTTCGGCCGTGACGTACTCGGTGAATCGAGAGAAGAAGCGATCACCGTTCTCGGTGATCGCGCCCAGCAGACACGTCCAATCACGTTGGCCAGACAGTTCGACCGAGGGCCGCGTGCCGCGCGGAAACCACGCGGCACGCGGCTCAACTTGGACGGATTTCTTGGTTTGATCGATACAGACTACGGTGGCGTCCATTTCCCGCCGCTTTTTTTGAGCTCGTCGTGGAACGCTTCGTGCTCGTCTTCGTCGGATTCGGCGGCCGTACGGCGTGGTTTTTGATAACTCAATCCCGCTTCTTTCAGCAGCCGCCGACAACTCGGGATTGAATACTCGACACCGTACGTTTCTTCGAGATACTCTTGGACGAGCGCCGGCGTCCACGCCGGCGCGTCGATCCCGACCTCTTCGGGTGGGTCGTGAACGGTTTCTTCGAATTCTTCTTGCTGTGTTTCTGAGAGTTTTCGCTTTCTTCCAGTTCGTTTATCGTCAGACACGGCTTGCTCAAGCGACTCGTCAGTGTCGAGTCGCTTGAGCCAGCTGTAGATCGTCCGCCGCTGCACGTCGTACCACCCGGCTAACTCGGTCTGCGTCACACCGTTTTTGTACGCGATTGCCGCTAAGAGCCGTTGTGTCGGTTTCTTTCCGTCCACGTTGTCGAGAGCGTCTTGCAATTCCTCGACAGAAATCTCATCGAGATGATTCATTATCTCTTACAACAATCTCTGAGTAAAAAATTCTAACGGTTACTATAACTCCCTCAACAGGGTATAAAAACTATTTACCGACGTGGAACTTTTCTCCGGTCTAATTCGGGAGTTTTTTCCTCGCTATATGGAACTCTCACGCGGAGAGGGAGAGCATCGGCGAAATTCTGCTTAGTACGAACTGAACCACGCGTCGGTATCTTCATAAAAAGTCTGAAGAGTATTCTTATGGAATAGTCCAAGGAAACACAGAGGATACCGCTGTTCGCTTGTGTTGGTGTGTCGTAGGAAGCTGTTTGGGTCGTTTAGACCGCTGTCGTTCATAAATGCCTCTCTTTCAAAGACGATGTGATATCCGGCGAAATCCCCAAGATCGCCTGCTTTATTGAAGGCAAAACAAGAGAATCCACCGTGTTGGAAATCAGTTCTCAAGCCGCGAAGGAAGGCCAGTTTTCTGCTATAGTGGAGTCGATCTGTCCCCCCTGAAGCCGGGGTGAAGTCACGGCCTGCTAGAGAGATTCCATCGGTGGAGTGCTGATTGAAGAGAACGCGAATCGTCTCATTGAACGAATAGAGCGATGCGAGGTAATTGTGGAGAAGCCTGAGTGCTTCAAACCCTTCCTCTTCCCTCTCATCATTGTGGCAGATGAATATCGGGTTCGTCTCAAGATCCCCGTCAATGTACTCATCTATTTCAAAGTAATTCTGATCAAGGGTACGCTTGGCTACGCTCAGACGCGTTCTGTTCCCATCGCTGATCCCTCTATCCGGCCTTACGGCTTGCCCGGCGATTTCCTGTATTTGAAATTTGTACTCAGATGAAAAAGAATCAGAAGACACAGAAACCGCTATTCGTCCGTGTCGTCGTTGAACTTGACAGCACGGAGCGCACGCTGAGCAGTCACTACATCACCGTCAACGGCTGTAGCAACCTTTTCAGCCGTGGGGACGTCGCGTTTCTTAGCCATCTCAATTGAAAATACCTGCTGAGGGCTCTTAACTATTGGGCACAGGCTGAGATCAGTATAGGTTTGAGCATCGGACGAAATCTGAGCGACCTTTCTGCCCTACTGAATCACACCCTGTCTGCTTCCTCAATCGCTTCCTTCGCTTCCTGTGGTGCGCCCGGCCCTGCTCCCCCCAACTTTCCACAATAGGGGCAGTAAGGAGTCGGATCATCATCCCATTCCCAAGCCCATCCACACTCACAATGAAGCAATGTTCTTCTGATTCACCCTACGTATGGAACGGTCTTCGCTCTTCGGGTGGGAGTTCCTGTATCGGGCTACTTGTGACCCATTATATCCATCCCTGTGTGCCGTTCTAAGCGCGAGTAATCCTGTAAAAGGCATTAGGCACGTTGCGGTGAGAAGCGTTTGAGAGGCTGAACGGAGTCCCGATACAGTAAGCGTGAGTGGTTACTCAGGTTGGTACCCGATTGGGAGTCGGACGGTCTGCTTCTGTTCTCTCACAGTAGGGGTATTGGCGAGGGGTTTCGCCCAACTTCGGGGGTCATTTTGAGGATCGGGATTTCGGTCTAGGCGGTCAACTCAGATTTGCTGATCTGCCCGGCTATCTTCTATAATTCTATAGCGGAATAACCACCTCACGCTCAGTATCCCTATTATTGTTTTTCCTATCCGGAAATCTAACTAACTCAGTGAAGGTGTCATTCCGTCAAAGGGCCAAGATACACTCGTAGACACCCGTTGGTATCCATCCACTTTGCACCGATTAAAATCTCTTGCCGTAATCTTTGACCGTTTTAAGTGCGTCAGCGACGACACTTACCAACACACACCCTTAGATACAGACTCTACGATCCGGGATTTCTGAGTAGTCGCTTCCCTTTCTGAGAGTTCCTTCCGGCTGATTTCGACCACATAGAATTAAGACCGTAGCGTGTTTCGATCCTTAAGAAGCCCGTGACGGGAGCAGGCACTCACACGAACAATGTGCTATTGAATGGTATGCTACTTGAGGGGATATATAAACGCCCCTCCGTAGTATAGCATATGCAGACCCACATCGTTCCGGTCGGCTTCGACTACGACCGGCTGATCGCGCCGCTGGTGCGCGACCGGCTCACCGTCGACCGGGTGATTCTCCTCGAAGGCGCGGTCGGCAGCGAGGCGAACGTGGCGTACTCGCGAAACCTCGGCGAGAAGCTCGAGGGTGACTTCCGAAACCTGCTCGGCGCCGAGACGGAGCGATACAGCGTCTCGGACGTGTACGACTACGGCGCCGCCTTCGAGCAGGCGTTCGACCTCATCAACGCCGAGCTCGACGCCGGCAACGAGGTGTGGGTGAACGTCTCCTCGATGCCGCGGGTGGTCTCCTTCGCCTTCGCCACCGCGGCCCACTCCATCGCCGTCGAGCGGGCCGACGACCGCGACCGCATCCACACCTACTACACGGCCCCCGAGAAGTATCTGGAGACGGAGCTCGCCGAGGAGCTTCGGGCCGGCGCGGACCTCCTGTCCGACGTACTCGACGGCGACGCCGACGACGAGCAGGTCCGCGAACGGCTCGACGCCGCCCGCGACCTCCTCGAGGAGTTCGACGAGCGCGGCACCACTATCGGCGCGAAGGAGTTCGACGGCAGCCACGTCGTCGAGCTCCCGGTCGCCTCCTTCTCGAACGTGAAGCCGTTCGAGGAGCTCATCCTCTTCACCCTGGGCGAACACGGGGAGTTCGACTCCGTCTCGGAGCTCGCGAACACGCTCGCGCGCGAGCTCGGCGAGGAGTACACCGACTCCTTCCGCTCGAAGGTCATCTACAACGTCGACCGGCTCGGCCCCGGAGGGAAGGGGTACGTCGAACAGGAGGAGCGGGGGAAGTCCTACCGGACGCGCCTGTCGCGCATCGGCGAGCTGTGGGTCCGGTCGCACACCTCCGAGGAGTTCGAGGCGTAGGGCGGGGACCGGACGGCAGGTCGTGCTGTCCGAGGCGACGGGCCACACGCCGACGAAACGACTAAGCCGTCCGACCGACTCCACACGGGTATGAGCGGCTCCACCCCGACCCACGCGCGGCCGGCCGGTGAGCCCGCGGTACGTGCGGTCGCCGTAGGCCCCCTGTAGGGGCCACTACTTCTCTCCCGTCACGCGGCATCGAACAGCATAAGCGAGAGACACTGGTCTGACCACACACGCATGAGCACACAGGAACCCGAAGAACGCCCCACCCTCGACGGGGAGTACGACCCCGACGACGTCGAGCCGAAGTGGCAGCAGCGCTGGCTCGACGAGGAGACGTACGCCTACCGAGAGGAGGCCGAGGACCCGAACACCATCTACAGCATCGACACCCCGCCGCCCACCGTCAGCGGGAGCTTACACATGGGCCACCTGTACGGCTCGACGCTGCAGGATTTCGCCGCCCGTTACCACCGGATGGCCGACGGTGACGTGTTCTTCCCGTTCGGCTACGACGACAACGGCATCGCCTCCGAGCGGCTCACCGAGCGGGAGCTCGGCATCAACCACGGCGACTACGAGCGCCACGAGTTCCAGGAGCTCTGCCGGGAGGTGTGCCGCGAGTACGAGGCGGACTTCACCGAGGAGATGCAGTCGCTCGCCGTCTCTATCGACTGGAATCGGACGTACAAGACCATCGCGCCGGACGTCCAGCGGCTCTCGCAGCTCTCCTTCATCGACCTCTACGAGCAGGGCCGCGAGTACCGCGAGCGCGCGCCGGCCATCTGGTGTCCGGACTGCGAGACGGCCATCTCGCAGGTCGAAACCGAGGACGCCGAGCGCGACGCCCACTTCAACGACATCTCGTTCGAGATAGTCGACGGCCCCCGCGACGCGGTCACCATCTCCACGACCCGGCCGGAGCTGCTCCCGGCCTGTGTCGCCATGTTCGTCCACCCGGACGACGAGCGGACGGACGACCTCCCCGGGTCGACGGCGCGGGTTCCGCTCTTCGGCCACGAGGTGCCCGTCTACGAGGACGAGCGCGTCGACATGGAGAAAGGAACCGGCGTCGTCATGTGCTGTACGTTCGGCGACCAGACGGACATCGAGTGGTATCAGGCGCACGACCTGCCGCTGCGCGTCGCCATCGACGAGTCCGGCACGCTGACCGAGGAGGCCGGCGAGTACGCCGGCATGTCGACCCACGAGGCGCGCGAAGCCATCGTCGATGACCTCGACGCCGCGGGCCACCTCGAGTCCCGCGAGGCCATCAGCCACGACGTGCAGGTCCACGAGCGCTGCGAGACGGACATCGAGTTCCGCGTCACGGATCAGTGGTACGTGAAGGTGCTGGACAAGACCGAGGAGTATCTCGAGGCCGGCCGCGAGATGGACTGGTACCCCGAGAAGATGTTCACCCGGTACGAACACTGGGTCGAGGGCCTGGAGTGGGACTGGTGTATCTCCCGGCAGCGCGATTCGGGCATCCCGTTCCCCGTCTGGTACTGCGAGGCCTGTGACGAGCCGGTGCTCGCCGAGAAGGCCGACCTCCCGGTCGACCCGCTCTCGGACGAGCCGCCGGTCGACGCCTGTCCCGACTGTGGCCACGACGAGTTCGTCGCCGAGGAGGACGTCTTCGACACGTGGGCCACCTCCAGCCTGACGCCACTCATCAACGCCGGCTGGGACTACGACGAGGCGACCGGCGAGTACGCGTTCGAACATCCGGAGCTGTACCAGTTCGACCTCCGGCCGCAGGGCCACGACATCATCAGCTTCTGGCTGTTCCACACCGTCATCAAGTGTTACGAGCACACGGGGGAGGTGCCGTTCGACGCGGTGATGATAAACGGCCACGTCCTCGACGAGAACCGCGAGAAGATGTCCAAATCGAAGGGGAACGTCGTCGAGCCGCAGGCCGTCCTCGAGGAGTATCCGGTCGACGCCACCCGCTACTGGGCCGCGGGCACCGCCGTGGGCGACGACTTCCCGTTCAAGGAGAACGACCTCGTCACCGGCGAGAAGCTGCTCCAGAAGCTGTGGAACGCCTCGAAGCTCGTCGACTCGCTCGCCGAGCCGTCGCCCGCGGAGCCGGCCGAACTCGCGCCGATGGACGAGTGGCTGCTCGCGTCGCTCGACGAGCTCACCCGCGAGGTGACCAACCACTTCGAGGCCTACGAGTTCGCGAAGGCGCGCGACCGGCTCCGCTCGTTCTTCTGGCACACGTTCTGCGACGACTACCTCGAAATCGCCAAACAGTCCGACGCCGACTCCACCGCCTACGCGCTTCGGACGGCCCACGAGCGATTCCTGAAGCTGTTCGCGCCGTTCCTCCCGCACGTCACCGAGGAGCTGTATCGGACGATGTACGACGGCGGGTCCGTCCACCGGGCCGACTGGCCGGCGCCGGCCGGCTACGATGCGGACCGCGCGGCCGGCGAGACGGCCCTCGAGGTTATCGCCGCGCTGCGCGGCTACAAGACGGACCACGGGCTCGCGCTGAACGAGCCGATCGAGGAGGTCGCGGTGTACGGTGACGTCGACGGCTTCGAGGAGGCCATCGCTGGGGCAATGCACGTCGAGGAGCTCGTCCGGCTCGAGGAGGCACCGGCGCTGTCGACGGAGATCGTCGGCGTCGACCTCGACTACGCGACGGTCGGTCCCGAGTACGGCAGCAAGGTCGGCGACATCGACGCCGCCATCGAGGCCGGCGAGTTCGCCGTCTCGAACGGTCAGCTCCACGTCGCCGACGAGGTGCTCGCCCCGGAGCTGTTCGAACTCGAAGAAGAGCGTACCTACGCGGGCGAGGGCGATTTCGTGGAGACGGACAACGCGGTCGTCATCGTCCGCTGACGGCCCCGACCGTCGCTGTCAGCGTTCTTCTGCCGCGTGCTGTCACTGCGCCGCCCGAACGCGAAGGTCACTGCGCCGCCCGAACGCGAAGGTCACTGCGCCGCCCGAACGCGGAGTTTCCACGCCCGCGTCGCGAGCGCGAGGAACACACAACTCATCGTCAACACGACCGCACCGGCCGCGGCGACGTCGTGTGCCGCGACGGAGTGGTCGAGCCGCCCGCCGACCACCTCGGCCGCGAGGAACGTGTGGTGTGGCTCGCCGACCACCGGGACGAAGTAGTCGACCACGTCGTTGAGCCCGTACCACAGGAGCGCGACGGCGACGGCCCGAATCCGGAAGTCGGCGACGCGGTGGAGCAGGAACGCCTGCAGCACCATCGCGAGGTGACTCCAGATGAGGAACTGATACAGCCACGTCGGCGTCGTCCCCTGGCCGTTGACGAGTACCTGAACGAACGGGGTCCACGCGCCGAGCTTGATACACCCGAAGAAGGCGAGCGCGGCGAGATACTCCGAGGAGCGGCCGAGCCGCCACGCCGCGAGCGCCAGCGCGATGAACAGCGTCGCGAGCGGCGAGTCGGGGACGAACGACCACATGACGGGCTCGGTGACGGAGAACTGGAATCGGTAGTACCAGAATCCGAACGCCGTCCCAGCGAGGTTCACGGCGACGACGAGCCAGACGACACGGAGCCCGAACGCCTCCAGCCAGTCGGGCAGCGGCGCGAGATACCGCGGAAGCGGGTCGGCGTCCGGCACCGACTCGTCGCCGCCGGGGACGTACCGCGCTGCGAGGTCGTTCAGCCGGTCGCCGAACCGCGATGTCATGACCGTCTGGAGGGACGGGGGGCGGAAAAACGCCGCGAAGCCGGTCGCGTCCCCGGCGGAAGGACACGGGTTAAGTGGGTGCCAGCCTTAGCCGAAGGTATGTCAGAGACGGATATCGAGGAGCTCCGACGCGGGACGGACCTCGTCAAGCGGGGCTTCGCGAAGATGCAGAAGGGCGGCGTCATCATGGACGTCGTCACCCGCGAGCAGGCCCGCGTCGCCGAGGACGCCGGCGCCGTCGCGGTCATGTCGCTGGAGGCCGTCCCGGCCGACATCCGCAAGCGCGGCGGCGTCGCGCGGATGGCCGATCCCGAGATGCTCGAGGAGATCATCGACGAGGTCTCCATCCCCGTGATGGGGAAGGCACGCATCGGCCACACCGCCGAGGCGCAGATTCTCGAAGCCACCGGTGCGGACATGATCGACGAGTCCGAGGTCCTGACGACGGCGGACGAGCGGTACCACATCGACAAGCGGGAGTTCACCGCGCCGTTCGTCTGCGGCGCGCGGAATCTCGGCGAGGCGCTCCGCCGCATCGACGAGGGGGCGGCGATGATCCGCACGAAGGGAGAGGCCGGCACCGGCGACGTGAACCAGGCCGTCACCCACCAGCGCAACATCCAGCGGGCCATCCGGAAGCTCTCGGGGATGACCTACGAGGAGCGCGACGAGTGGGCCCGCGAACACGAGGCACCCCGCGAGTTGGTCCACGAAACCGCCGACATGGGGCGTCTCCCGGTCGTCAACTTCGCCGCGGGCGGCATCGCCACGCCGGCCGACGCCGCGCTGATGATGCAACTCGGCTGTGACGGCATCTTCGTCGGCTCCGGCATCTTCGGTGCCGAGAACCCACAGGCGATGGGTGAGGCCATCGTCGCCGCGGTGAACAACTACGACGACCCCGAGCGGCTCAAGGAGATCGCCAAGTCCCCCGGGAAGGGGATGGAAGGGACGGCGAACGAGACGATGCCCGAAGAGGAGAAGCTCCAGGGCCGCGGCGTCTAAGCTCCGTTTTTCGACTCCGTTCTCGCGTTCGACCACGCCCCCGAACGGCGGCGAGCCTCGCGGTCCGCTCGGACGAAGGTTCAAGTGGGAATCCGCGGCCAGCGCCCCCATGCGCTGACGAGTTGCCCGCGATGCCCGAGGCGGGAGTGCGACGCAGCATCGCGCGTATCCAGTCGCCTGTTCGCCCTACAACACGGTCGCCCCGTCGCCGATGTTCGTCTGGAACACCCGCGCCTCGATGTCGGCGGAGGCGAACGCGTCCAGCATCGCCAGCGCCACGTCGCGGCTCCCCCCGTCGCGACAGGCAGCGAGGATGGTCGGCCCAGCCCCCGAGATAGTGACGCCGGTCGCGCCCGCGTCGAACGCGGCCGCACGGACGGCGTCGTAGCCGTCGATGAGCTTCGCCCGCGCCGGCGTCACGACCGGGTCGTCCATCCCGCGCCCGACGAGCTCGGGGTCCGACCGCGCCATCCCCGCCGTGAGCGTGGCGGCGTTGCGGACCGTCTCCACCACCTCCGACATCCGTGCGCCGTCGGGGACGACCTCGCGGGCGTCCCGCGTGGAGACGACGATCTCCGGGAGACACGCCACCAGCGGGATGTCCGCGTCGATGCAGGTGACGCCGTCGTCGCGGGCGATGGTGAACCCGCCGAGCAGCGACGGGGCGACGTTGTCGGCGTGCGCGTCCCCCGAGACGACCGCTTCTCCCTCGGCGGCGACGGGGACGAGTTCCTCGCGCGTCTTCCCCCGGTCGTACAGCTCGTTGAGCGCGACCGCGGCAGCGGCGGCGCTCGCAGCCGAAGAGCCGAGCCCCGACGCCGGCCGGACCCCCTTGTCGATGTGGATATGCGCCGGGGCGTCGAGCGCCTCTGCAACCGCGCCGACGGTGTTCTTCTTCGGGTCTTCGGGGATGAACTGTGCGCCGACGCCGGTCACCTCGATGGTCGTCCGGTCGGCCTTCTCGACGCCGACCACGTCCGCGGGCCGGTCGAACGCGACGCCGAAGGTGTCGAAGCCGCTCCCGAGGTTCGCGCTCGTCGCCGGTGCCCGGACGCGCAGCATACGCTATCTCGTCGTCGTCACCGCGGATAAAGCTACCCGAAGGCGCGACCCTCGCGCCACCGCTACCGGGGGCTTTTTCGCTCGTCCGCACGTACGGAGCCCTATGACTGCGTTCCGCGACGCGTTGCGCGACCTGCCCGAGGCGGTGTTCGCCGACCTGCTCGAGGGGGACGACGCGTACCGGCTCGTGCTCGACCTCCCCGGCGTCGCCGCGGAGACCGTCGACGTGACGGTCGACGGCGGCCGGCTCCGAATCGAGGCGCGACGCGAGAAGTCGCTGCCGGCGTCGTTCCGCTACCTCTCCGAGGAGCGGTCGCTGTTCCTCGACGCGGAGCTCCCGCTGCCCCCCACGGTCGACGGCACCGACGCAACGGCGACGATACGCCGCGGGGTGTTGACGCTGACGCTGCCGAAGTCGGCCACGACGGAGGGGACCCGCGTGCCGGTCGAAGGCGCCTGACGTGGCCGTCCTCCGATCGTACCGGCGGTTCGTCGTCGTCGCGTATCAGTTCCTGCCGCTGTTGCTCGCGTACGCGCGCGACCGGCGGCGATTCCTGCTGTTCGGCGGCAGCCGGAGCGTCGCCGCCGAGACGCGTCGCCGCCGTGCGCGCTCGCTGCTCGACTCGCTTCTGACCCTCGGCCCGACGTTCATCAAGCTCGGCCAGCTGCTGTCGACGCGCCCGGACGTGTTGCCGCCGGAGTACATCGAGGTGTTCGAGCAGCTCCAAGACGAGGTCCCCCCTGCCGAGTGGCACCGCGCCCGAGAGGTGCTCGAGAGTGAGCTCGGCCCCGTCGACGAGGCGTTCGACGCCTTCGACACCGACGCCATCAGCGGCGCGTCGCTCGGCCAAGTGTACGTCGGCGAGCTCGACGGCGAGCAGGTCGCGGTGAAGGTGCGCCGCCCCGGCGTCGAGTCGCTCGTCGAGGCTGACCTCCGCGTCATCGACTTCTCGCTGCCGATCATCATGCGGTTCGTCGACGACGCCCGCTCCTTCTCGATGGAGACGCTCGCCAACGAGTTCGCGAAGGTGATCCGCGAGGAGATGGACTACACCCGCGAGCGGGAGATGCTCCGCGAGATCGGCGCGAACCTCAACGACGAGCCGGACGTTCGCGTCCCGACGGCCGTCGAGAGTCACTCCTCCGAGCGCGTGCTGACGATGGAGTACGTCCCCGGGACGAAGATCAGCGACATCGACGACCTCGACGCGCTCGGGCTCGACCGCACCCGGCTCGCGGAGACGCTCCAGCGCGTCTACCTCCGGATGATCGTCGAGGACGGCGTCTTCCACGCCGACCCCCACCCGGGAAACCTCGCCGTCCAGGACGACGGGACGCTCGTCTTCTACGACTTCGGGATGGCCGGCCGCGTCGACCCGTTCATCCAGGAGAAGATCGTCGACTTTTATATGGCCGTCGCCCAGCAGGACACCGACGCTATCCTCGATACGCTCATCGAGATGGGGACGCTGTCGCCGGATGCCGACCGCGAGGTGATGAGCGACGTGATGGAGCTCGCCATCGCCGACGCCCGCGGGGAGGAGATCGAACAGTATCGGGTCCAGCAGATCGTCTCACAGGTGGAAGACACCATCTACGAGTTCCCCCTTCGCCTGCCGGCGAACCTCGCCTTGGTGCTCCGGGTGGCGACGGTCGTCGAGGGCGTCTGCGTCACGCTCGACCCCGACTTCGACTTCATCGACGTCGCGACCGACTACCTCGGCGAGGAAGGATACATCGAGGAGGGCGTCCGCGAGGTAGCCACGGAGGCGGGCGAGCAGCTCCAGCGGACGACTCGGGCGCTGTTCGAGGTGCCGCCGAAGCTGGAGTCCGTCCTCGACACCGTCGACCGCGGAAAACTCGAGGTCGAGGTCGGCTTCCCGGACGACCCGGCGCTGCTCCGGAACCTCGCGGTCCGCCTCATCTACGGCATCCTGCTCGCCTTCTCACTTCCCTCGACGGCGCTTCTGTACACGTTCGCGTCCGTCGAGGCGGCCGCGGTCGGCGTCGCCGTCTCCGCGACGCTCGTCTTCCTGCTGTGGCGGTCGTTCCGGCGCAAGCGCGGCGTGCAAGCGACGCCGCAGTTCACCCGCCAGAACATGCGCCAGCGCCGCGAAGAATAGCTGCGACCCGCTGGACGCGCCGCGAACGGCAGGGCTATCCGCGAGCCGTCGAATCCCCGACCATGCAGATCGAACCATTCGCACTGGAGCGGTTCTTCGACCGCTTCGAGTACGACGCGGAGATCATGCTCGCGGAGTCCGGCATCGAGTCGCGCGACACCACCGAGTTCGACACCGACCCCGGCGAGCTCGGCTACGTCATCCCCACCGACGGCGACCCGGCGTTCCGCGAGACGGTCGCCGACCGCTACGACCGCGACGCCGACGAGGTACTCTTCACCTGCGGGGCACAGGAGGCGAACTTCGTCACGATGGCCGGGCTCATGGGCGACCACGCCGTGACCGTGACCCCGACGTACCAGTCGCTACACTCGGTTCCCGAGGCGTTCGGCGAGGTGACGACCGTCGATCTCGAGCCTCCCAAGTGGACGCTCGACCTCGACGCGGTCCAGTCGGCGCTCCGCCCGGAGACGGCCGTCCTCGTCGTCAACAACCCGAACAACCCGACCGGCCGCTACCTCCCCGAGGAGACGATGCGGGCGCTGTACGACGTCGCCGCGGACAACGACACGTACCTGCTCTGTGACGAAGTGTACCGGCTGCTCGCCGAGGAGCCGCTGCCGCCAGCCGCGTCGCTGGGCGAGTACGGCGTCTCGACGACATCGGTGACGAAGTCCCACGGCCTCGCAGGCTGTCGGTTCGGCTGGGTCGCCGGCTCCCGCGAGGTGGTCGACGCCGCGGCGACGTGGAAAGACTACACGACCATCTCCCCGTCCACGTTCGGCCAACACGTCGCAAAGCAGGCGCTCGACCGGGAAGCCGAGCTGCTCTCTGAGCACCGCGCGCAGGCGGCGGCCCACCGCGAGCGCGTCGCCGAGTTCCTCGCCGCGTACGGGATGACGTGGTACGAGCCGACGGGCGTGAACGGGTTCCCGACCGTGCCGGACGGCTTCGACTCCGGACGGTCGTTCTGTGAGGCGCTCGTCCGCGAGGAGTCGGTGCTGCTCGCGCCGGGAGACGCGTTCGGCGTCCCGGACCGGTTCCGCATCGGCTTTGGCCTCGCGACCGGGGAGTTGGAGTCGGGGCTCTCGCGGGTCGGCGCGTTCCTCGACCGCCGCGGGTAGCTCGGTCAAACGGCCGTTTGAGCTTACGTCGTTCCCTTATTACGGGGGGTCGTTCTCCCGTCCATGGAGCCGTTTCGTTCCGGCCGCGGGGTCGACCCGACCGCGTTGCTCGCGGCCGCCTGTCTGTTCGCCGGGCTCGGCATCGGGCTCACCGGTCTCTCGCTGCTCGCCGAGACGGCCGCGTCGTCGTCAGCGGTGTCGTCGCTGCCAGTCGCCCCGATCCGTGCGCTCGTCGGTCTCGCGCCGACGCTCACTGGTGCCGCGCTCGCCGGCGCCGGCGGCTGGCTGTTCGGCCGCTGTCGCTGAGCCCCGGGAGCGAGACTATCGCACCGTTTATACCGATAAGGGCGGAACCGGTGGGTATGGCGAGAGAGCAGACGGAGGTTCGCGAACTCCAGGAGGGCAACTACGTCATGATTGACGACGTCCCCTCCGTCATCACGGCGTACAGCACGTCCAAACCCGGCAAACACGGCAGCGCGAAGGCGCGCGTCGAGGGGAAGGGCGTCTTCGACGGCGGACAGAAGCGGAACTTCACCAACCCGGTCGACGCGAAGGTGTGGGTCCCCATCATCACCCGCAAGCAGGGGCAGGTCGTCTCCACCGGCGACGGCGAGATGCAGGTGATGGACCTCGAAACGTACGACACGTTCACGATGCGCGTTCCCGACGACGTCTCGGTCGCCGCGGACGACGAGATCGAGTTCCTCGAGTACGAGGACCAGCGCAAAGTCGTTTAAGCCGTCCGCGCCCTCCTTTCTCCATGACTGTCTTTCCCGGTGCGACAGCCGACCGCCTCGCCGCCGACTACGCCGTCGTCGGCGCGCCGCTCGACGTCTCGACGACGTTCCAGCCCGGCGCGCGGTTCGGCCCGGAGCGGGTCCGCCGCTTCGCGCGCACCTTCGATGACTACGACCACCGGACGGGACTGTCGTTCACCGACCTCGCCGTCCACGACGCCGGCGACGTCCGCGCGTGGGACGACGCCGAGGAGTATCTCGCCTTCCTCGAAGGCGAGCTGTCGGACCTCCACGACGACGGCGTCGTGCCGCTGCTCGTCGGCGGCGAACACACCGTCTCCGTCGCCGGCGTCCGCGCGGCCGCACCCGACGTCTTCGTCTGCACCGACGCCCACCTCGACCTCCGTACCGAGTACGACGGCAACCCGCTCTCGCACGCGACGGCGACCCGCCACGCCCTCGACGTCGCCGACGAGGCAGTCGTCCTCGGCGCTCGTACCGGCTCCCGCGAGGAGTGGACGCGTGCGGACGAGCCGGACGTGACGGTCGTTCCGCCCGAGGACGTCGCGGAGTGGACGCCCGACCTCGACGGCGACGTCTACCTCTCGGTCGACGTCGACGCCGCGGACCCGGCGTTTGCCCCCGGCACCGGCACGATGGAGCCGTTCGGGCTCTCTCCCCGACCGCTCCGGGACGTCGTCCGCGCGGTCGCCCCCGACTGCGTCGGGTTCGATCTCGTCGAAGTGAACGACCGCGACGACGGACAGGCCGCGGCGCTCGGCGGGAAACTGCTCCGCGAGTTCGTCTTCGCACACGCCGCGGACCGGTGAGCGTCGTCCCCGTCCTCGCGTCGTCGCGCCGTCGACCGGCCTCCCGAAGCGCCTAACGCCGTGGGCCCCGACGCCGTGTGCATGCAGCTTTCGGAACTCGTCGACAGACTGAACGAGGAACTCGCCGTCGCGGAGTGGCGCGGCGCTGACTACGCGGTCAACGGGCTGCAGGTCGGTCCCGAAGCGAAGGCAGTGGACCACGTCGCCTTCGCCGTCGACGGCGTCGTCGCGACGGCCGAGGCTGCGGCCGACGCCGGCGCGGACCTGCTCGTCGTCCACCACGGTGTCTCGTGGGGCGGCATCGACCGAATCACGGGCGCGGCGTACGACCGGCTCCGCGCGCTGTTCGACGGAGACGTGGCGCTGTACGCCGCGCATCTGCCACTCGACGCGCACTCGGAGTACGGCAACGCGGCACGACTCTGTGCGCACCTCGATCTCGAGGTCGCGGAGCCGTTCGGTCGCGAGGGGCCGGGGCACGTCGGCCAGCGCGCCGTCACCGCCGACCGGGAGCCGTACACGACCGAGGAGCTCCGGGCGGCACTCGCGGCGCTCGACGGCGGCGACGACGTGCAGGTGCTCGATTTCGGGCCCGAGGAGATTCGCGACGTGGCCGTCCTCACGGGATCGGGCACCGACTGGATCGCCGAGGCTCGCGAGAAGGGCGTCGACGCGCTCGTCACGGGTGAGGGGAAACAGCCCGCGTACCACGAGGCGCGGGAGGCCGGCCTCTCCGTGTTTCTCGCCGGCCACTACGCGACGGAGACGTTCGGCGTCCGCGCGCTCGCCGACCTCGTCGCCGAGTGGGGCCCCGAGACGACGTATCTCTCCCATCCGACTGAACTGTAGCCTCTCGGGACCGAAACGCCGAGACGGCAAGACGTCTCAGCGAACCGGAAAATTAAGGGAGTCGACACGGACCACTCGCCTGCATGTCGACGTCCACGATTCGCGGGACGATAGCCGGACTGGGGACGCGGGCGAACCCCGCCTTCGCCGGTGGCGTCGTCGCCGTCTCCGTGCTCGCGCTCGGCTACGCGCTCACGGAGGCGTCGGTACAGACGCACACGTACATCCACGTCATGGCCGGGCTGCTGTGGACCGGCACCGACCTGTTCATGGGAGCGGTGCTCGGCCCGGCGGCCGGCGGGCTGGAGGAGGAGGAAAGCGCCGCGCTGTTCCGGCGGCTCACGCCGAAGACCTCCTTTTTCCTCCCGTCGATGGCGTTTCTCACCATCGCAGCCGGCATCGCGCTCGCCCAGCGAGTTGAGCTGTTCCCGAACAGCGAGCCGTGGCTGGCGCTGTTCACCGCGGTCAACGTGATTCCCATCCTGCTGTTGATCGGATGGCGGCTGGACGCTCTCTCCGGCCGCCGCTGGCAGGGCGCCTTCGTCGTCGCAACGGTCGGCTCGCTCGCGTGGGTCGCGACGACCGTCGGCTCGCTGAACGTCGCCGACCCGGCGCCCGGCGCCGCGATTCTCGTCTCGCTGGCTATCGTGACCCTGCTCTCCGTGCAGGGGTTCGGCTTCCTGATGCCCGGTGAGATCAAGATGTACAAGGAGATGACCTCGGCGAACCCGGACGCGGGCGTCATCTCCCGCATCGGCCAGCAGAACGCGAAGCTCGGTGGAGTGCAGGGCCTGTTCCAGCTCCTGCTGATCGGAGTGATGGTGTCGCTGCGCTACGGCGGCTTCTAGCTCGCCGCGTCGACGACCTCGTAGCCGATGTTCCCCTCGCGGAGTTCGTCCGTGAGTGCCGACAGCTCCGTCGTCACGGCGAGCAGGAGCACGTCGAGCCCCTTGGTCGCGGCCTCGCGGACTGCTGCGCGAGTGCCGAAGCGGATGTCCGGCTCCCGATCGGCGGCGCGGGCGGCAGCGAGCGCCTCGGTCCCGGCGACGGCGAGCAGGTCGTGGTCGGTCGCGAGCTCGCGGACGCGCCCGGGGGCGACCGCACGCGACCCACCCTCGCGGACCCGCGGGAGCGAGACGACGGTCACGTCCCCGAGCTCGTAGTCGACGACGCCCTGGAAGTTCGTCACGCCGACGTCGGTTCCCTCCGTCGCATCCGTGACCGCAACGGCGGTTGCACCGCCGGCGTCGCCCGCCATCGCCCGGAGCACGCCGTCGTGCATCGTCAGCGACACCGTCTCCCCCTCGGCGATGTCCGTCGTCGCGACGGCGGTGTCGATGTCGACCTGTCCGACGATCTCCTCGGAGACGTGCTGGACCAGCTCCTGCAGTTCGTCCGTCCGCGTGATGAGCCAGTCGACCCCCTCCTTCGTCACCTCGTAGCGCCCGCGCCCGTGCTTCTCGACGTACCCCTGTTCGACGAGCTCGCGGAGATACTCGCTGACGGCCTGTGCGGTGACGCCGATGGCGTCGGCGATCTCCTGCTGGCTCACGGCGGGCTGTCTGTCCGCGACCTCGACGATGATCTGATAGCGGGTTGCGTTCCGCTTGCTCCGGAGCAGCCCGAGGTCCTCGCCCGTCGCACGGTCGCTCATGTGCCGTCATCGGGACGGTGAACGCAAGTAGCTTTGGCCGGTGACCGATTAGTCGCCGTCTCACCGGCGATTCCTGAGGCCGACACCAACCTCGGTTTTGCTACTGCAACGCTTTTTGCGGCAGAGTTCACTGCACTTGTGTACCTCGGCGACGAATCCGCCGCCGTCGCCGTCGCGGCTCCCCGGGGCATTCGCGGGACCGCTCCCGGTCGCGAAGCGTCGACGGCTCGAAGCAAGGGTATTTGCTGGCCGCGACGCAGGCTGAGACTAATGCCGAGCGACACACCAAGAGCAACCGTCGCCCGCCACCGTCCGAAACACCGCGACAGGAGGCGACGGTGACCTCCGACGGAGCCCGGCGGTTGGTCCTCGTCGGCGGGAACACGGCGACCGCACGCATCGACGGTATCAGCGCCGCGGGCGCGGCGCCGGAGGTGATGGTCCACACGCCCGCCGCCGACCTCGAGATCGTCGAGTACGGGCGCCCAGTCCGGGCCCCGGTCGTCCCCGTCAGCCCGACCGGCTGTCCCACGCCGGCGGTCGTCACGCGGGCCGTCCGAGAGCTGCTCGGCTTCGAGACGCTCGCGGTCGACGCGGGACTCGCGCGACCGACGGACGCGCCCACGGTCGCGACGGGTGCCACGACCGGCGCTGACGTCCGCGACGCTGAGGCGGTTCCCGACGCCGACGCCGCGTTCGAGCGGGGCTGCGCGCTCGGCCGGTCGCTCCCCGACGACGCGCTCGCCGTCGGCGAGACCGTACCCGGCGGGACGACCACCGCCCTCGGCGTGCTCACTGCGCTCGGCGAGCAACCGAGCGTCTCCTCGTCGCTGTCCGACAACCCCCTCGCGCTCAAGCGCCGGGTCGTCGACGCGGGGCTGGCCGCCAGCGATCTCACGGCGGGCGACGCCACCGGCACCCCGGTGGCCGCGCTCCGGGCGGTCGGCGACCCAGTGCTCGCGGTCGCCGCCGGGCTGACCGTCGGCGCCGCGGAGAGTGGAGTCGACGTGCTGCTCGCCGGCGGGACGCAGATGGCCGCGGCGGCCGCGCTCGCCCGGCACGCGGGCGTCAAAGCACCCCTCTCGCTCGCGACGACGTCGTTCGTGGCGGACGACCAGAGCGCCGACGTGGCCGGACTGGCGGCCGACCTCGACGTCGAGTTGACCGTCACAGACCCCGGATTCGAGCGGCTGTCGCACCCGGCCACGGACGCGTACGTCGCCGGCGAAGCCAAGGAGGGCGTCGGCATGGGCGGGGCGCTCGCGCTTGCCGACCGCGCCGGCGTCCCGATGGCGGACGTCCGCGACCGGCTCGTGGCCGTCTACGACCGACTCGTCGACGAGCCGCCGGCGCCGTGAGCGGCGGGGTCGCTCTCAGTACGCGTACTTCCCGTTCGGGGTCGACCCACGCCATTGTATCGGGATGCGGTTCGCCAGACAGGAGCTCAGGCTCGCGACCGCCGTAGTTCTCCGGCGCAGTTGTCCCGAGGTCGTGACCGACGACCTCGCGGTGCGTGCCAGCGCGAACACCCGGTCCGCACACCCGGCTTCCGTCCGAATCCACGAACGGGACGGTTCCGGGTCCGCGGAGGAGCCGGGATTCGAATCCGCGAAGGAGCCGAGGTCGGATTCACGGACGAGCCGGACCCAAAACTGACGGAACCGCCTCGGGTTGACGAGCTCCATGCGGTACGATACCACGTCATGAACAGAGATATGAAGGAACGCTCACAGTTCGAACGCGTGAGATCCTCGCTTTACGCGCACGGTCGTCGTACAGTCGCCCTCCTCCTCGTCGTCGCTCTCCTGCTGCCGGCTGCGACGGGGGTAGGGGCAGCACAGTCGCAAGGCGCCTCCGGCACGATCGTCGTCGAGGAAGGCGAAACCGTCGAGAGCGTCGACGCCTTCGCCGGGACGGTCGTCATCCGCGGCACCGTCGCCGGTGACGTCTCCGGTGCGGCCGGAACAATCCGGATCGCCGAAACCGGACGTGTCGGCGGGAACGTCGAGGCGGCCGGCGGCTCCGTCGTCGTGGCCGGCACGGTCGACGGGGACGTTCAGGTCGGCGGCGGGTCGTTCGAACTGACTCGGACGGGTCGAATCGGCGGCACCCTCGACGTCGGCGCCGGCTCGGTCGCCATCGACGGCACCGTCGGCGGTGACGTTCGTGCGGCCGGCGACTCCGTCACGCTCGGGCCGAACGCGGACGTGGGTGGCGAGTTTCGGTACGACGCCGAGGAGTTTACCCGAAGCCCCGACGCGACCGTCGCCGGCGGGGTCGTTGAGGACCCGAGCCTGCGCGGCGACACGGGCACCGGCTTCGGCCCCAGCCTCGGTCTCGGGGCCATCCCCTCGTGGGTCGGCTCCGTCTACGCCGTCGCCACCAGTCTCCTCCTCGGCGTCGTCCTCCTGCTCGCGTTTCCCCGGTTCTCCGAGACGGTCGCGGGGCGCGCCCGCGAGCGGCCGCTGATCAGCGGCGGCGTCGGCCTGCTGTTGCTGCTCGGCGTCCCCGTCGCGCTCGTCGTCGTCGCGATCACCGTCGTCGGCATCCCGCTCGCGCTGGTCGGCCTCGGCGCATACGCCGTCGGGCTCTGGGTCGCGAGCGTCTACGGCCAGTACGCCGCTGGTGCGTGGCTGCTCGACGCCGCCGGGACGGGGAACCGGTGGCTCGCGCTGGTCGCCGGGCTCGTCGGCTTCGCGCTGCTCGGTGCGGTGCCGCTTGTCGGCCCACTCTTCGAGGCGCTCGCCCTGCTGCTCGGACTGGGCGCACTCGGGCACGGGCTCCGCGTCCGCTATCGCGGTGACGGCTCGACGGCGACTCAGATCGCCGAGTGAGCGCCGCACGCACCGTGCCGACTACCGCCGCTGCTCACAGCCGGAGCCCGTAGATGATACACAGCAGTCCGGCGATCTCGACTGCCTGGATGGCGAGTTGTATCGCGACCTGGAAGCCGCTCACTGGTACCGGGATAGGTGATCGCCGCGCAGTCCTGCGCTCCGCGGTCGAAGCCGGCCATATCCGTGTGACACGGTAACAATTTTAACGTTACCCACCCATTGTTTCGACATCGGTACATCGACGTTCGACGCCCGTGTACGGCACACTCATGAGCGGATCCCCATCACGACGTCGCGTTCTCTCGGCGCTCGCCACTGCGGCCATCACGGCGTCGGCCGGCTGCGGGCAGGCGAGCCCGGCCACCGAATCCACCACCTCGCGGCCGACGACGACGGCCACGCCGACACGGACGCGAACGGCGACCGAGACCCCGACGGCGACGGAGGCGTGTATGGAGCCCGTCGGCTGTCTCAGCTTCGACGAGCCGCCGGAGCGCTGGGTCGCCAACGCGGGCATCTACTGTGACATGGGCGTTGCGCTCGGGCTGACCGACCGGCTCGCGGCCATCGGCTCGCCACGTCGCTTCTACACCGGCTACTACGACGAACTCCCCGGCGTCTCGCTCGACAAGGCGAACTACCCCGCGCTGTCGCGTGGCACGCGGATGCCAAAGGAGTCGTTCTACGCGGCCGACGCCGACGTCCACCTCATCGACCCGGTGTGGCTGGTCAACACCTTCAGCTGGACGGAGCGTGACCTCGCCGACATCGAGACCAACGTCGGCCCGTTCTTCGGGAACTACATCCGGGAGAAGCAGGACGCCTGGCACGACTACCGGTACTACACGCTGTGGGAGGCGTTCGAGAAGGTGGCGACGCTGTTCGGTCGGCGCTCCCGGTACGAGCAGCTCTCCGCCGTGGCCACGGACCTGACGGAGACGATCAGCGAGCGGCGACCGGACACCAGCCCGGAGCTCCTCTTGCTCCGGCCGCAAGGCATCCCCCCGGAGTCGTTTTTCCCACAGTACATCGACGACTCCGTCTCCGACCGGCAGTGGAACATCGTCGGGGTCGACGACGTGCTCGTGGGAAGCGACATTCCGGAGTGGGGGGTCCGGATCGGCTACGAGACGCTCGCCGATCTCGACCCCGAGATCATCGTCATGGAGACGCAGTTCGCCGACGACTTCGTCCTCGAGGAGGCATCGTTCCGGGAGTACACGCTCGAGTTCATGCGAGACCACCCGGTTGCACGGGACGTCACGGCCGTGGAGAACGGGCGAGTCCACGCCGGTGGCATCAACTATCAGGGCCCGCTGATCTCCCTGTTCCAGACCGAACAGGCCGCCAGGGTCGCGTATCCAGACGAGTTCGGCGACGAGCAGCTGTTTGACCGCGAACGGGTCGGGGAGATCGTCACTGGGGACCGTGGATGAGCTAGCCGAACAGCGAGCGACGAGCAGCGACCAGCCGGTGACCGGCCGGTACAGCTGGCTCACCCGAGAGCTGGGCGTCGTCGTGTTCGGCAGCAGCCTCGTCGTGCTCGTGTCGGCGACGCTCCAGCTGAGCTTCGGCGCGTACCCGCTCTCGCCGGTCGAGGCCTGGCAGACGCTGCTCGACCCCGCCGTCGTCCTGAACCGAGCCGCGTGGGAGGCGTTCATCCTCGGCGGCCCGCTGCCGGAGTACGAGACGGGGACGCTCGTCACCTGGACGATCCGCTTCCCGCGGGTGCTCGTCGGCGTGTTCGTCGGGATGAACCTCGCCGTCTCCGGAGCGATTCTCCAGGCGGTGACGCGCAACGAGCTCGCGAGCCCGTTCGTCCTCGGCGTCTCCTCCGGGGCCGGCCTCGCCGTCCTGCTGACCGTCGTCGTGTTCACCGGACTCCTCCCCTATCTCCCGCTGTTCGCCGCGGTCGGTGGCGGGCTCGCCTTCCTGCTCGTCTACAGCATCGCCTGGCAGGGCGGCACGAGTCCCGTCCGGCTGGTGCTCGCGGGCGTCATCGTCAGCAGCGTGTTCGGCTCGGTCCAGACCGGGCTGTTCCTGCTGTTGGAGGACGTGGGCGTCATCCAGAGCGTGGTGGCGTGGACGACCGGGTCGCTGGTCGGCGCCGACTGGGCGCAGGTCCGGATGATGCTTCCGTGGACGGTGCTCGCGGTCGGTGCGGCGCTGCTCGGCTCCCGCCAGCTGAACGTCCTCACCCTGGGTGAACGGACCGCGTCGTCGCTCGGCATGTCGGTCGAGCGCGTCCGGTTCGGGCTCTCCGGCGTCGCCGTTCTCGCGGCGGCAGCGAGCGTCGCCGCGGCCGGCATCGTCGGCTTCGTCGGGCTGGTCGTCCCACACATCGTCCGCCGGCTGGTCGGGACGGACCACAAGCGACTGCTGGTCGGGTGCGCGTTCGCCGGGCCCGCGCTGATGACCGCCGCCGACGCCGGGGCGCGGTTGGCGCTCAGCCCCGCACAGATTCCGGTCGGGATCGTCACTGGGCTCGTCGGCGGGCCGTACTTCCTCTATCTGATGCGGAAACACGGTGATTTCGGAGGGTTCTAACGATGGAACAACCACTCACACACGACGGGACTGACGACGGGACTGACGGCACGGACAGCACGCTCGCGACGGCCGAGCTGACGCTTCAGTATCCGGACGGCGAATCGCCGGCCGTCGAGGAGGTGTCGCTCGCCGTCGATGCCGGACAGCTCACGGCGCTCGTCGGCCCGAACGGGAGCGGGAAGAGCACGCTATTGAAGGGACTCTCCGCGCAGCTGTCTCCGGAGACCGGGCGTGCGATTCTCGACGGCAGGGCGCTCGCGAGCTACGACGACACCACGCTCGCCCGCCGGCTGGGCATCCTCCACCAGGAGCCGGACGGACCGGACGCCCTGACCGTCGCGGAGCTCGTCTCCCACGGCCGCTACCCCTATCGTGGCTTCCTCGACCAGCTCTCCGACGCGGACCGGGCTGCCGTCGAACGTGCGCTGTCGTTGACGGGCACGGCGGCGCTGCGCGACCGAGCGCTGGCGGACCTGAGCGGCGGCCAGCGCCGGCTCGCGTGGCTCGCGATGGTGCTGGCACAGGACACCGACGTACTGCTGTTGGACGAACCGACGACGTTCCTGGACCTCCACCACCAGCTGACGGTCATGCAGGTCGTCCGCGAACTCCGCGACACGGACGGGGTGGCCATCGTCGCCGTCCTCCACGACATCGAGCAGGCCGCGCGGTACGCCGACGAGATGGTCGTCCTCTCGGCGGGGTGCGTCGTCGCACGCGGGCCGCCGGCGGAGGTCGTCACCCCCGAGCTGCTCGCGAGGGTGTTTGGTGTCGAGGCGACGGTCGACACCGACGCGCAGGGCGTCCGGGTACGTCCGCTCCGGCCGCTCGCACAGCACTCGGGGGAGCGCCGATGACGGGCCTTCCGGGAGCCGACCGGCGTGGCGGCGGATCGAAGGCGCCGTGGCGGCTCATCCTCGTGGTGGCGCTGCTGCTGTTGGCTGGCTGTCCGAATCTACCGGCCGGCGGTGAGACCGGTCCGGCGTCGTCGACGGACGCCGCGACTGCGACCACGACCCCGTCACAGACGCCGACTGACACGGCAACGGCGGTCAGTCGGGAGCACCGCCTCGACGAGCAGTTCGTCGTCACCGGCGAGCACCGCATCCGTTACGAGGTCACCGGGGTGAACCGAACGGACCGCATCGGCGGGGAGTTCGGCATCGCCGCAGACGAGCAGTTCGTCGTCGTAACCGTCACCGTGACGCACGTCGGCGACAACGTCACGCGGCTCACGAGCGACGTGTTCACGCTCGCCACCGCGGACAACGAGACGTACGCACCGGACGCACAGGCGATGAACGCCGCAGACAACGCGCTCCTCGTGCGTGACCTCGCGCCCGGTGCCAGCGTGACCGGCGTCGTGGTGTTCGACACGACGGCCGACTCGGGGCTGCGGCTCCGCGTCGAACCCATCAACGGGACGACAGCCCCACACAGCGTGGCGCTCGATTAGCGCGGCGCGTGAACCGCGCCAGACTTCCCAACTGGCGGTGACCGCCGCCGACACTCCACCGGACGGTCGTCGCTTTCTCTGCCTCTCCGCGGTCGTCACCGTCGGACGGCACTCGGACGGCCGGCGGTGAGCACGGGATCTCGCTTCTCGGCGACTCGCAGACCGACTGAGAGAGGATCTGATCGTCGACGCGCTCAACCGGTCGACGGGGTGGCTCGACGAGCGACGGGTCCCGAACGCGTCCCGCCGTGATCGGCAGTCCGCCGCTTCGACGGTAAGTCCGTTCGCGAGCACAGGAACGACGGCCTCCTGAATCTCCTCGTAGTACCCTTCTCGATGCATCTCGAACTCGTCTCTGTGAATCGCGACGTACGGGTCCGCCCTGGAGTCGAAAAATCGATAGAACGTACTCCTGGTGATGCCGACGGGGTCGGTGACGTCCCCGATGTTCGTCTTGCGTGGCCCATACGCGCGGAGCAGCATCTCGGCCGGGTTCGATCAGTTCCGCTCTGATACGAACGCGGTCCTCGTCGCTGACCCCTGCACACCTGTTTTTCAGACGAAAAACAAACCTGTCACCGTTCGTGACTTTATAAACAAAAAAGGTATTTAGTCATACATTCAAGTTCGAGCTATGTCCGCCCTCACGGTCGAAGACCTCACAAAGCGCTTCGGCGACGTGCTCGCCGTCGACTCCGTTTCGTTTTCCGTCGAAGAGGGAGAGATCTTCGGCTACCTCGGCCCGAACGGCGCCGGAAAAACGACGACGATCCGTACCCTCCTCGGATTTCTCAACCCGACCGAAGGGACGGCCCGAGTGCTCGGGACCGACGTTCGAGACCGCAAGGCGCTCGTCGCAGCGAAGGGCCGGATCGGGCATCTCTCGGACGATCAGGCGTTCGACGAGCAGGCGACGGGGGCCGAAATCCTCGACCTCCACGCCGCGGTAAAAGGCGACAGTCGCCGGGACGAGCTTCTCGACCTGTTCGATCCTCCCCTCGACCGGCAGGTCCGGGACTACTCCAGCGGCAACGTACAGCGACTCGGGTTAGTGACGACGTTCATGCACGACCCGGACCTCGTCATCCTCGACGAGCCGACGGGCGGACTCGACCCGCTCGTGAAACACCGGTTCGCCGAGTTCCTCCGGGCCGAGCGTGAACGTGGCGTCACGGTGTTCCTCTCCTCGCACATCTTGAGCGAGGTCCGCCGGCTCTGTGATCGTGTCGGAGTCATCCGCGACGGCCGGCTCGTCACCGTCGACCCGGTGGAGACGCTCCTGAGCCGGAGCGGTAAAGTCGTCCGCATCAACAGTGCCGAACCGATTCCCGTCGACTTCGTCGACATTGACGGGGTCCACGACCTCGAAACGAGCGTTTCGGACGACCAGAACGCCGACCCGGACGCGGAGTTCACCGAGTGTACGTTCACCTTCACCGGGGATATCAACGCGCTGCTCGGCCGGCTGCCCGACCGCGAACTGGTTGACGCTTCGATCGAGGAGGCGCCTCTCGAAGACGTGTTCCTTCGATTCTACGGAGGTGACGAGGATGTTTGAGTTCGCGCGCTACGACGCCGCCAAGCGAGTCAAAGGGAGCGTCTACCTCGCCATCGGGCTATCGCTGCTGGCCGCCTTCGCCGTCTGGGCGTACCCCTCGTACAGCCAAGCGATGGACATGGGACAACTCCGCGAGGCGTTCCCCGAGCCGATGATTCAGGCGTTCAACATTCAGACGATGGCCTCACTGGAAGGGTTCCTCTCCGTCGAGCTGTACATGTTCGGCTGGGTCATTCTACTGGGGCTGTATCTCGCGTACAGCGCCGCGAGCATCGTCGCCGACGACATCGACAGAGGCCGCATGGACACGTTACTGTCGATGCCGGTGTCACGGCCACGACTCGTGTTCGAGCGATTTGCCGCGCTCGGGGTTCCGATCCTGGCGGTGAATCTCCTCACCCCCGTGGTCGTGCTCGTCAGTGCCGACCTCATCGGGGAGTCGCTGTCCGTCGCAGACGTGGTCGCGCTCCACCTGCTTTCGATCCCGTATCTGTTCGCCTGTGCGGGGATCGGCTTGTTCGCGTCCGTGGTGTTCGACCGTGCGAGTATCGCCCAGCGCGTCGCGCTCGGCGCCACGTTCGGCATCTACCTGATCGAGTCGCTGCTGCGGGGAACGGACTACGAGACGCTGGGCGTCCTCGCGCCGATGCGGTACTTCGATCCGAACGAGGTCCTGCTCGACGGGACGTACGACCTCGCCGGGGCGGCCGTACTGCTCGGGATGACGGCGACGCTCGTCGTCGTCAGCCAGATGTGGTTCGTCCGGCGGGATATCTGACCGGCGAGGAGTCCACGCGCCGACTCTTGCAGGTAGACCCCGACGACCTCCCTACGCCACGGCGGGCATCGACGTGCTTCGACGATACTACTGTCGCCCCCTCACTCCAAATTCGTCGGACGATATCGTTCCTCCTCCTGTCGTGTGACCTTTACTGTCGGGCTACCGTCACGGAGAAGCGGTCGTAACCATCCCTCGGTCACGACCGATCCGCTCGCAACGGCGGCGCCGGCCTCCGAGACGACACGGATGCCGTCTTCAGTGAGCCGCTCGACCGACACCACGTCGCCGACATCCCGGATACTACCGTAGTCGATGAACCGCCCCACGTCTCCGGTTGCCGTCCGACCGACAGCAGCGAGCGCACCGATGACGCCCTCGCCGGTGCCTCCGTACTCCGCCAAGAACAGGCCGGCGTCGGCGGCCAATTCGTACGCGCGTCGTTCTTCAACGACCACGTTTCCCGCATCGCGACCGAACTCCGTGACGCCGGGAGGAACCGCCTCGACTCGGCCCACACAGAGCCCGGGATCCGACCCGTCTGCCGCTATGTCCGCGAGGAAACTCGCCGCCTCGTCGATGAGCTCGTCTAGCCGGCCGCTCTCCTCCGTCGTACAGAGGAGACACGCCGCGCTGTTGTGTGTCGTGTAGGGGATTCGGGGATCGATCAGCAGTTGCTGGCGGACCCCGCCGTGGTACCTGATCCACGGCAACTCCTCACTGAGGTGTGCACCCAGAAGCCGACCCACTTTTCCGGTTCCGTATTCGCTGTCGGCGGTGTCGGTATCGTCTATCGCGACGAGAAGCGTCGACGACGAGACGAGCCCACCGCTTGGCCGTGACATATCGGGTTGTCGCCACCGAAATTACTAATAACCCGTGAGAATCGTTATATCCATGTCGAACCAACGGTCCCGTCGAAGCGTTCTCCGGTCGCTCGTTGCCGCGGGCGCCCTCGGATCGGTTGCCGGCTGTTCGACCCGTAGTGGAGAAAGCGGCCCGACCGGCACGCCAACGGGAACGCAGACGACAACGGCGACCACGACGGACACGTCAACGGGGACGGACTCCTCGGGGCAGTCACGGACGGTGACCGACATGGCCGGTCGAACCGTCGAGGTTCCGGAGTCAGTTAACCGCGTCATCGGACTCGGCTCCGGCGGCCTTCGACTGCTCACGTACGTCGGTGCGGCCGACGATGTCGTCGGGGTCGAACAGCTCGAGACGACGAACCAGAAGCGACCGTACCGACCGTACATCCACGCGAACCCGGGGCTGTCCGATGTCACTCCGATCGGCTCGCGAAAGAGCCCGGATCGAGAACTACTGTTACAACAGGATCCTGATGTCATCTTCTGGGCGTGGGCGAAAGGTGGGGACGCGTCCAACCTCCAGAACCGCCTCGAGATTCCCGTCGTCGTGATTCGTCCAGGCGACATCACCGCCAACCTCCGTCCGGACTTCTTCCGCTCGCTCGAACTCATCGGCGCGGTGACCGGGCGATCGGACGCCGCAGCGACGCTGACGACGTACACCGAGGACGCAGTCGAGGATCTGCGCACGCGGACGAGTGACGTTCCTGAGGCGGACCGCCCGAGCTCGTACGTCGGCTATCTCGGGCGGGGGAAGCATGGCTTCCCGTACACCCAGCCGGTGTATCCGCCGTTCGACTTCGTGAGCGCGGACAACGTCGCAGGGGACGTAAGCGAGGACTTGAAAAAAAAGAAGGGTGCTGCGAGAGTGACGGTAGATCCGGAACAGATCATCGCCTGGGATCCGAGCTACATCTTCGTCGATATCGGTACCGAGACGTACGACGCCTTGGGAGAATCCGAGTATCAGTCCATCGATGCGATCGAGAGCGGAGACGTCTACGCGGTGTTCCCGACGCGCGATTACTCGATCAACTTCGGCACCGCGCTCGCGGATGCCTACTACGTCGGAACCGTGCTGTATCCGGACCGATTCAGCGACATCGACTCGGTCGCGAAGGCGGACGAGATCTACGAGACGTTCTGTGGTGCACCCGTCTACGAATCGGTCGCCGACTCCTACGGACGTGGTTTCGGACGCATGGAGATCTGAAACGCCCTATCGATGGATTCCGAGGAGCCCACGGCCGATGGCGGCACACGCGTAGAGCGCTGGCAGGTCGACGTGGGCCGAGACACCGACCGGTCCCCAGCCGACGCCGCACGTGACCAGGTACTCGAACAGTACCGGGACGCGATCCGTCGGAAGCTCGTCTTTACAGCAGGCGTCATCGCGATCCTGCTCGGGGCCGCGACGTATGCGGTGGCGACGGGTCCGATATCGATACCGCTGTCGGAGCTGCCGTCCGTTCTCGTCGGCCAACGGTTTGGCGTTCACGGACGGGTCGTCTGGAACATCCGCTTACCGCGCATCGTCGCCGCCGTCGGCGCCGGAGTCGGCTTGGCGGTTGCCGGCGCCGTGCTCCAGAGCGTGCTTCGCAACCCGCTCGCGTCCCCCTACACGCTCGGCATCTCGCAGGGTGCAGCGTTCGGAGCCGCCTTCTCGATAGTCCTTCTCGGGAGTGGAACGACGAGCGACGGCGGACCGATCCTCTCCGTCGTCGACCCGTACATGACGTCGGTTTCGGCGTTCGCTGGGGCACTCCTCTCGACGTTTACCATCTACTTCATCGCGAAGTATCGTGGTGCGAGTCCCGAGACGCTCATCCTCGCCGGAATCGCCTTGGCGGCGCTGTTCACCGCCGGCACGACGACACTTGAGTACTTCGCGACGAACACGGAGCTCGCCACCCTCGTCTTCTGGAAGTTCGGCGACGTGAGTGGTGCCACATGGGAGTTCAACGGGATCCTGTGGGGTGTCTGCTTGCTAGCTGTCGCGTACTTCTTCCGGCGTGCGTGGGCCTATACGGTACTGAGCGCCGGCGACGAGACGGCACGCAGCCTCGGCATTCAGGTCGAGCGCGTGCGTCTCCTCGGGATGGTGTTCGCCTCGTTCGTGACCGCGGTCGTGGTCGGGATGTTCGGCATCATCGGGTTCGTCGGCCTGGTCGTCCCCCACATCGTTCGCCGGGCGATCGGTGGCGACGAACGCACGCTCATTCCAGCGGCCACGGTCACGGGTGGGGCGTTGTTGCTGGCAGCCGATACCGCCGCACGGACGGTCATCTCCCCGATCGTTCTGCCGGTCGGAATCCTCACGTCCTTCCTCGGCGTTCCGCTCTTCCTGTATCTGATCTTGCGGGGAAAACGATACTGGTGAACTATGGGAAACCACACTGTGACTGAACGGCGACAACGCGACGAACCGAGTGATGGTCCAGTCCTGACGTTCGACGGCGTCACCGCGGGGTACGAGACGCCGGTCGTGTCCGACGTGTCGTTCTCCGTTGCGGTCGGTGAAATCGTCGGACTTCTCGGTCCCAACGGCGTCGGGAAGAGCACGCTTCTGAAATGTGCGATCGGCTTGCTCGATCCAATCGAGGGAGCCGTACGGGTCGGGTCGACCCCAGTCAGTTCGTTATCTCGGGAGGACGTGGCACGCGAAGTCGGATACGTCCCACAAAACGAGACGGCGGCGTTTCCGCGGACCGTGTTTCAGACCGTGTTGATGGGACGGAAGCCCCACTTCGGGAGCCAGCCCGGAGAGCGAGACCGGGCCGTCGTGGCGACACTTTTGAACCGCCTCGGCATCGATGATCTCGCGATGCGGGATGTCAACTCGCTGAGCGGCGGACAACGACAGAAGGTCGTCCTCGCGCGAGCGCTCGCTCAAGAGCCCCGTGGACTCGTCCTGGACGAGCCGACCAGTGATCTCGACATCCGACACGAGCTCGAGGTTCTCTCGCTTCTCCGCAGCGAAGCGCCGAACGGGCTGGGCGTCGTTCACGCCATGCACGATCTCACCCTCGCTGCCCGGTACAGTGACTACGTGGTGCTGCTCACTAACGGCGGCGTGTACGCACAGGGTCCCCCCGAAATCCTCACCGAAACGGCCATCGCCAAAGTGTACGGGATCGACGTTTCGATTCACGAGACGGATGACGGTATCGTCATCGCACCCGAGACGGACACCGGCGAAACAGCCCGTATCAACTGACCCTGTGGCCCACGGGACTGACGAGCAAAACAACGTCCGTCACCCTCGAGTTCATCGCTGCGACACGACCACCCCGGACTCCCCTCGATCAGATCCGGTCGATGACCCGCTCCGTGAGCCGTTCCAGCCCCGCCTCGCTATCCTCGCCCGACACCGAGACGAGGACGTGGTCGACGCCCACCGAATCGAGCCGGCGGAAGTAGTCGACGAACCAGTCGGCACCGGCTCGGTAGCCTTGGTGGACGGGCTCTGGTTCCGCCCCGGGGTCGTCGGCGAGTTCCGTCCGGACGACCATCGCGTACGGCTTCCCGCCTGCGACCCGCTGCCAGTCGTCGAGATACGCGTCGAGCGTCTCCTCCGGGAGATGGTAGAACAGCCAGCCGTCACCGTGTTCGCCGAGCCACGCGAGCTCCTGTCGGGCGTGGCCGGTGGGTAACAGCGGGACGGTATCGGTCGTCGGCTTCGGCAGAAGGTCGAGCTCGCCATCGAGGCTGCCCCACGCACCGTCGCGCTCGGGAAATTCCCCGCGCCACAGCGCCCGCATCGTCGCGACGGCCTCACGGAACCGCGCGCCGCGCGCGCCGCGATCGACACCGAACGCCGCGTACTCCGGGTCGCGGTCGCCCGTCGCGACGCCGAGCACGAGCCGGCCGCCCGAGAGCCGGTCGAGCGAGGCCGCCTGCTTCGCGACGTGGATGGGATGGCGCAGCGGGAGAACGACGCTTGCGGTGCCGAGCGCGACATCGTCGGTGTGGGCCGCCGCGTGGCTCAAAAGCGTCCACGGGTCGAACGCGCCGCCGGCGTCGCCGAAGCGCGGCCAGTACAGCGGCACGTCGCGGGCCCACAGCGCGTCGACGCCGAGCGACTCGGCGCGAGCAGCGAGCGCCATCTCTCGCTCGGGGTCCGGCGTTTCGGTGCGGCCGGCGCCGAGCGGGAACCCTAGCCCGAAGGTGAGGCGGTCGTCGCCGAACAGCCGCTCGAAACCGGCGTTGCGGTGGCCGTCGGTCACACGTCGCCTCGGCGCCCGAGCAGTATGGGGACTTCGGTGTCGGCGGTCGGAGCTCGTCGATCAGGCCGGGTCCGGGTCGACCGGCGTCGCGGCTCCTCTCCGTCGGCCCGTATCGGAGTGATACAGCGCCTCGCCGGTGTCGGCGGCGAACAGATGGAGCCGTTCGGGGTCGTAGCGTACACGGACGGTGTCGCCAGATACGAGCCCGAGCCGTGGCTCCGCCTCAACGCGAAACGCATCATCGCCGGCGCGACACTCGATGAGGAGACTGTCGCCGAGCGGCTCGGTGACGGTGACCGTCGCCTCGATGGGATTGCCGGCCGGCTCTCCGTCGCCGTTCGCGACCGAGAGATGCTCCGGCCGGACGCCCAACACCGCCGGCCCCTCCGGAACGGTGTCGCCGGTGCCCGGCAACGGCAGACTGAACGCGGCGTGGGTCGCGACCGGCCGCCCGTCGCGACGGTCGACGACGACCGGAAGCGTATTCATCGCTGGGTCGCCGATGAACTCGGCGACAAATTGCGTCGCCGGGTAGTCGTACAGCTCCTGTGGCGGCGCGACCTGCTGTATCTCCCCGTCGTCCATCACGACGACGCGGTCGCCGAGCGTCATCGCCTCCGTCTGGTCGTGGGTGACGTAGACGGTCGTCGTTCCGAACTCCTCGTGGAGCTTCGCGAGCTCGGCGCGCATCTTGATGCGGAGTTTCGCGTCGAGGTTCGACAGCGGCTCGTCGAGCAGGAACACGTCGGGGTCGCGGACGAGCGCGCGACCGAGCGCGACCCGCTGTCGCTCGCCGCCGGACAGCGCCGCCGGCTTCCGGTCCAGCAGGTCGGTGATGTCGAGTGCCTCGGCCGCCTCACGGACGCGCTCCTCGATTTCGGCGTCGGTGAATGAGGTCGACGAGCCCGTCCCGAAGGTGATGTTCCGGCGGGCGGTCATGTGCGGGTACAGCGCGTAGTTCTGGAACACCATCGCGACGTTCCTGTCGGCCGGCTCGACGCCGGTGACGTCCGTCTCGCCCATCCGGATGGTTCCCGCGGTCGCCGTCTCCAGTCCGGCGATCAGCCGCAGCGTCGTCGATTTCCCGCAGCCGCTCGGGCCGACGACGACGAGGAACTCCCCGTCGGCGACGCGGAGGTCGACCCCCTCGACCGCGTCGACGTCGCCGTAGGACTTCCGGACGGCTTCGAGCGTTACGTCGGTCATCGGTCGGTCCCCCCGGCTGTTGAGTGGTCGGTCATCGTTGTTGGAGCGTGAACGTTTCCAGCAGCGGTTTTCGGAACGCGACGAGCAGCGCGAGCGGCGGCAAAAGCGTCAGTATCGACCCGGTCATTACCATCGACCACGCGATCTCGCCGGAGCTGGCCTGGCCGCGCAGCAGGCTGAGGCCCACCTGTGCGACCTGTTGTCCCTCCGTGTCGATGATGACGAGCGGCCAGAGGTACTGGTTCCACGCGTAGACGAACATGATCACCGAGACGCCGACGATAATCCCCCTCGACATCGGAACGAGCACGGAGACGAGAAACCGGAGGGGGCCGACGCCGTCGAGCTTCGCCGTCTCGACGAGCGACGACGGGATCGACCGGAAATGCTGTCTGAGGATGAACACCGTCGTCGCGCTCGCCAGATACGGCACCGTGATGGCGAGAAACGAGTTGTTCCACCCCAGTTCGACGACGAGCCGGTACAGCGGAACGAACCGCACTGGCACCGGCAGCATGAGCGTGAACAACACGACGAGGAAGACGAGGTTCTTGTACGGCAGCCGGTAGTAGACGATCGCCAGCGCCGCGAGCGCGGCGACCAGCAGCTTGCCGACGACGATGATGGCGGCCATGACAAACGAGTTGAGCATGAACCGCCAGAACCCGAGGCCGACGAGCGCCCGCCGGTAGTTCGCCGCCCCACTCCGGCCGGGAACGAGGTCGGCGACGCTCGTCACGATGCCGGTCGGCTTCGTGCTAACGATTGCCGCGACGACGACCGGCAACACGAGCAGGAGCACGGCGCCGAGGGCCAGCGCGTGGAGGCTGAGCCGTTCGACCAGTCCGTCGCGCGTATCGCCGCCCGTCTCTGCGACCATCTGCTCGGTGTACTCGCCGAGCCGGTCGGGGAGTGTCGCCACCGAACTCACCCCCCGTAGTACGCGTAGCGGTCACTCAGCCGAAACTGTACGTACATCAGCGCACCGACGACGACGAACAGGACGACCGACTTGGCGGAGGCGAATCCGAAGTCGTAGAACTGGAACGCCGTCCGCCACAGGTCGTAGATGAGGATGTTCGTCGCGCCCGCGGGGCCGCCTTTCGTCATCAGATCGACCATCGGGAACGTCCCGAAGAAGCCGTAGATGGTGTTGATGACAACGAGGAAGACGAGCGTCGGGGACATGACGGGAACGTACACCCGCATCAGCCGCTGGAACCGACCGACGCCGTCGAGGTTCGCCGCCTCGGTCAGCGAGTCGGGGACGTTGTTCATCGCCGCGGTCATGAAGATGACGTTGTAGCCGATCTGTTTCCAGACGGCCGCGAGCGCGACGACGACGAACGCCTGTGGCCCGTTGGTGAACCAGTCGACAGTGACGCCGAGCGCCTCGATGTAGCTGGTAACGAGCCCGAGCGTCGGGTGGAACAGAAACAGGAAGACGAGCCCCGCGACGGCCGGCGGCAGCGCGTACGGCCAGATGGCGGCGATCAGATAGGCGCTCTTGCCGAGTTCGACCTCGTGGATGAGGAAGGTGACACAGAGCCCGAACGCCATCACGCCGGCGACGACGACCGCGGTGAACAGCACGGAGACGAACACGCTGTCGAGATACGTACCCGAGGTGAACAGCCGCGCGTAGTTGTCGAGGGCGACGAAGGCGTCGTCGCGGCCGAACGACGCCTGGAAGAAGCTCAAGCCGACGGCGCGGATCGCCGGGTAGTAGAGGAAGACGGCCGACACGACCATCGTCGGGAACAGCAGCAGCCCGGCCTGCAGCCGGTTCTCGAAGATCTCTCTCGTCGCCATCTAGCTGTAGTACCGGTCGAACTCCTCTTCGACGCTCGTCTTCATCGCGGCGAGCCCCTCGTCGATGTCGACCTGTCCGTCGAACAGCTCGACGGAGGTGTCCTGGATCGTCGTCTGGACCTGGCGGGCCGGGCCGACGAGCATCCGCTTCGTGGCCGTCGTCTCCTCCGCCTGCGTCAGCTGGTCGAAGGTGGTTCGGTACATCGGGTTCTGCTCGAACCAGCCCTCGGATTCAAGTTGATCGATCGCGGCGCGGCGAATGGGGTAGTAGCCGGTGCCTTTGTGCCAGGTGATCTGTGCCGACGGCGACGCCATGAACTCGAGGAACTGCCCGATCTCCTCGCGGCGGTCGTCCGGCAGGTCCGACGGGACGAACCACGAGGCGCCGCCGATGACCGGCCCGGTTCGGTCGCCGTCGACGGTCGGGTAGAACGCGTTGTCGACCTCGAAGCCGTTCTCTTCGGCGCCGTTTCGCGCACCAGTGACAAACGACGTCGAGGTCAGAAGCATCGCGGCGTTGCCGGTGAGGAACGTCGACGTCGCCTCACCCCATGCCTCGATGCCGGGATTGCTGTAGAGGCCGTCCGCGGCCATCCCGCGCCACCACTCGTACACCTCCCGTGCGGTCTCGGTGTCGGCGTGGAGCGTCGACGGCTGGCCACCGTGGCCGTTCTTCGCGTCGACCAGCGTCTGCCCGTCGACCGAGTAGAAGTGCTCGATGAACCAGACGTGGTTCGGCCACGTGATGCCGGCCTCCGTGACGCCCTCGTCGACGAGCGTCTCGGAGTAGTCGCGCACCTCCGCCAGCGTCGTCGGCGGACTGTCCGGGTCGAGGCCGGCCTCCTCGAACGCCGTCCGGTTGTAGTACATGATGGCGTTCGAGTTGTTGAACGGCATCGACTGCAGCGACCCGTCGAGCGAGAAAAAGGAGGTGACGTTCGGCAGGAAGTCGTCGACCGGGAACGAGTCTGACAGGAGGTTCTCGACCGGCTCGACGGAGCCCGTGGCGAGCACCTGCTGGGCGAACAGGCTGTCGATCTGTGCGAGGTCCGGCACCTCCCCGGAGTCGAGCGCGCCGAGGGTCTTCGTGAGGACGCCCTCGTAGGAGTCCTGGAAAACGAGGTTGGCGTTCACGCCCGTCTCCGACTGGAAGTCGTCGACGAGCCCCTGTAACACCTCGCCGTTGCCGCCACCCATCGCGTGCCAGATGGTCAACGCGTCGTCGCTGATCGGCTGTACGTCCCCGCTCCCGCCGAGCGCGGAACAGCCGGCCAGCCCGGCAGCCGTGAGCGCACCTGCCGACGCTCGAAGCGCCGAACGGCGAGACAACTGCGGCCCGTCAACGGTCCTTTGGGACATCGAGTGGACGGGGTGACCACCGGATAATAACCACTTATAATAGCCGTCCAGAGCCGGCCGTTCCGGTCCCGTCGGTCCCGTTCGGGTCCGGTCGGCTCCCGACGGCTATGTAGCGGTCCCCACCACCCCTAGTAACGCCTATACGGCTCGCGTGGATTCGGAACCCGTGTCCCGATCCCCGACACGCGGCCGCGGCGGTCGCTCGTCCCCGTTCGGTGTCGCGAGCCGCTCGCCCGCCTCCGCCGCGACTGCCGACTGTGCAGTCGTGACCGACGCGCCCGCCACGCCCGGCGCGGTGACGGCATCCGAACCACTCCGCGAGGGCTGGCAGCCATGACCGACGCACCGTCCGTCATCGCACACCGGGGGTTTGCCGGAACCTACCCCGAGAACACGGTGGCAGCGGCTCGGGCTGCGGCGGCCGCCGGCGCCGACGCCGTTGAGGTTGACGTCCGGCCGACCGCCGACGGGACCGTCGTCTGCTTCCACGACGCCCGCCTCGACGACGGGGGGCGGAGCCGCGGGGTCACCGACGCGGCCGGTGCGGTCTACGAGACGCCGACGGACCGCGTCCTCGACGCCGAGATCCTCGACAGCGGGCACACGGTGCCGACGCTCGACGCGCTCCTCGACGCGCTCCCCGCGGGCGTCGGCGCGAACGTCGAACTGAAGCCACCGAACGACGCCGAGCAACCCCCGCACCCTTTCCCCGACGATGCCGACCGGGCGCAAGCGCGCTGGGATCCGTTCGTGACCGACGTGCTCGCGACGCTCGACGGGTTCGACGGCTGGGTGCTCCTCTCCTCGTTCCACGACGGCGCGCTGGCGTCGACCGCCGCACTCGCGCCGGACCGCCCGACGGCCGTCCTCGTCGGGGAGTCGCTCGCCCGCGCCAGCCAGCGTGCGAGCCGGTACGACGCGGCCGCGGTCCACCCCCCGTTGGAGCTGTTCGTCGAGCCGACGGCGGCGCGGGAGCCGATCGGCGGGTCGCCCCGCGACGACGACGCCCGTGCGCTCCTCGAGTCCGACTACCGGGTCAACGCGTGGACCGTCGGGACGTGGCGGCAGGCAGCCTCGCTCACGGCGCTCGGCGTCGACGGTCTCATCGCCGACTATCCCGGACTGCTCGCTCATCGCGAGTGGTCGTGAGAGGACAACTCCCGGAGGTGTGTACGTCGAGGTCGAGTCACGGCCGCTCATTCCTCGGCGTACGCTCCCTCTCGGTGGCCGACGCGTTCGACCGTCGCCGCCTCGTCCGTCCGCAGATCCGCGAGGAACGCGAACAGCTCCTCGAAGTCGTCGACCCCCTCGCGGACGACGTACTCGACGTAGCGATGTTTTCGCCGGAACTCCCGCGTCACCTCTTCGACAGGCCGATCCGTGCGGTCGGCGAGTCGGTCGAAGGCGGCCGTCCGCAGCCGTTCGTTCGCGTCGCCGAGCTCCGGGTGATCGTACGCGAACGCGAACGAGCCGTCGTGGCTGCGCTCGCAGACGCGATTCCAGTAGACCGCGGTGCCGTTCTTCTCGACGACGCCACGGGCGCCATCCTCGCGATCCAGCGCCTCGTAGGCACCGGCCGAGAGGAACTCGACGGCCTCGCCGACGTAGCGGTCGCCGTCGACCCGGCGCGGGAAGACGACGAGATCGAGCTCCCGGAGCAAATACGCCGGCAGCCCCTGCTCGACGAACCGGTTGACGAGCGTCTCGACGTCCTCGGCGTGAGTGGTCCCCACGACGCCGTGACCAGTGTTCAAGCTCTCTGCGAAGGTAGCGAAGCTCGCGGGCGTATTTATCTCCGCGATGACCTCAACGTCCGGGTTGAGGTAGTTCGCCTCGGTCATCAGATCGGCCATCGAGACGCGCTTGTACTCGTCGGCGTGCTCGCGGGTCGAGAGTGCGACGCCCGTCTCGTGGGGAAGCTCGACCTCGCGGCTCCCCTCGTCGATGGAGACCGGTCGGTCGTCGAACGGAACGAACGGCATGTGCGCATTCATGAGCGTCGTCTTCCCCACTCCGGTCGGCCCGGAGAACATGACGACGCCGCGGGTCTCGTACAGCAGCCACAGCAGGGCGACCAGCTCCGTCGGCAGCGCGTCGCGGGCGACGAGGTCGGCAGGCGTCATCGGATCGCCGGCCTGCTTGCGGATGGAGATGTGCGGACCGCCTTCCGAGATCGTCGGGAGCGCGACGGCACACCGGATGGTCTCGTCGATCCCGCCGGCTCCGCCCGGATCGACGTTCACTTTCGCGGAGGGGTTCGAGGCGTTGAGCTCCGTCCCGTCGGCGGCGGCGAGCCGCGTCACCACGTCGGTGAACGCCGTCTCCGACTCGAAGGCGAGATTCGTCGGGACACGGCCGTCGTACACGTCGCCGCGGGGAAGCACCTTCACCCGTTCGTCAACGCGATTCGCCTCGATGTCTTCGAGGTTCGGGTCGCGGATCGGGACGGTGAGCTGTCCGTAGCCGACGAAGTCGCGCAGCACGTAGTAGACGAGGTCGTCGAGCCGGTCGGGCGCGTATCTGTCGTCGACGGCCGGCGCGGCGAGGCCGCGGTCCGCGAGCGCCTCGCGAACGCGTCGGGCGGTCGCACCGAGCCACGCTCTCGTGGTGTTCGCGAGCAGCTCTCGGCCGAGCAGCTCCTCGGCACGGGTGCGGACATACGTGGCTGGATCCGCCACGACCCCGTCAGTTCCCGCCCCCCAGACACGCTCTTTGCACCGCTCGATGAGCTCGCGGTCGCCGGGCAGCAGGTCCGGTTCGAGGACGGCGTAGTGGACGTCGAAGGCGTCCCGGCCAAGCGTGCGCCGGCGGTAGAGGACGACGGGAATTTCGAAGCCGCGGAAGTCGACGGTGTAGCGGGTGAGTCGCTCGCTCGCGACGCGGGCGAGTCGGTCGCCGTCTGCGTCGATGTCGGTCACGGCCGGGGCGAAATCGCGAGTGTGGACGACCGGGCGGTCCCCCTCAGCGTCGACGACCTCCACGCGGTCGTCGAGCGCGAGCGGCGTCGCCTCGCCGAGACACCGCTCCTCGACGAGCACGCGGTACGCGAGGCGGCGGCGAGCCGTCGGAGAGGCGGCGGCGAGTCGGTCGAACGCACGGCGCCACTTCCCGGGGAGCCCCGCGGCGAACCGCTCGGCGGTCGCCTCCCGCGTCAACGGCGGCTGAACGCTCGCGTCCCCGAAGAACGCACGGAGCTCTGCGAGCGTCTCGCGCTCGTTCCGCGGGACGGTCGGTTCACGAAGCACGTAGCGAAACGCCTGGTCGCCGGCGCGTTCGTACACGGTCGCGGTGACGCCGGAAGCGAGTTCGTACTGTTCGCGGACGGTCGGCGCGTACCACGCGTCGGGGTCGTCCGGCGGCACCGGCGAGGGAACGGTTCGAGGAGCCACGATACGCGTACTGCATCTTCTTTGCATAAATAAATACGTGAATTATTTTAGGCAGTGATAGCTCTCCGAGTCGCCACGCTCCGGCTTTCCAGACTAGCACGTTTCCCTGCTCTGAAGGACGCAATTGCATTCGTGGCTGACGAACCGCTCTACGAACAAGACTTAACACACAGTGTGTGAAGAGGTACCAACAGCGTATGGTTCGATCTCCCCAGAGCGAGATGTTGACGCTCGATAGGCTGTTCGAACGGACGTTCGAGCGATATGGAGATCGGGCCGCAATCCGCTTCGAGGGAGAGACGGTAACCTACACGGCTCTCGATGACAACTCCGCCAAACTGGCGAACGTCTATCGGACCCTGGGACTAACGACGGACGACACGGTCGGGATTCTCATGGACAACCGGCCGGAGTTCATCGTCGCACGCATCGCTGCGATTCGAGCCGGCGTGACGGTTACACCGCTGAACAGCGAGTTGGATGAGACACAGGTGCAGTCGTTGTTGCGAACCGAGGACGTGGATATCCTCGTCACGGATGAAACATTCTTCGACGTGGTCCAGACGGTACAACGCGAGTACAACGAACTCCAACACGTCGTCGCTCACGCAGAAACCGATCCGATCCCAATCGGGTTCCACGACCTCGACGGGTTGCTCGCTCGAGCACCGGAAGAGCCCCCCGAGACGGACGTTTCGCCAGACGACACGGCTGCGATTTACTACACCAGCGGAACGACCGGCGAGCCGAAAGGCGTCGTCCACACTCACCGGGCACTGACGCTCAACTGCTATGCACACGTCCGGGAGATGGAAATTCGCCACGACGAACGCCTCCTGTTGACGACGCCGCTGTCACACTCGGCCGAGCCGTTTGCCCGCGCCGGCTTAGCTCAAGGTGCGACGGTGGTTCTCGAACAGGGATTCGACAGCCGTGACGTGCTGGAGACAATCGAGCGCGAGCGCGTGACGTGGACGTATCTGATCCCCACGATGATCGGAGCTCTCCTCGAGGACGAGCGGTTCACGGACACGGACACCGACTCACTACGGACGGTGGCGTACGGAGCGGCCCCGATTCCCGAGCCGGTGCTCCAGCGCGGCATCGAGGAGATCGGCAAGGTGTTCGTTCAGTTCTACGGACTCACGGAGGTGCCGAATCTAATCACCGTGCTCCCGAAGAGCGATCACGACCTGGACGCTGACTCACTCAGGTCGGCAGGGTATCCGACACAGCTCGTGGAGGTAACGCTGCTCGATATCGACGCGGAGTGGGCTACGGATGTCGGCGAACTCGCGGTGAAATCCCCGTACGCACTCGCTGAGTATCTTGGAGATCGAACGGCATACACCGAGGATGGGTGGTTGCGAACGGGGGACGTCGGACGGATTAAAGACGGTCGAGTGTACGTCCTAGACCGAAAGCAGGATGTCATCGTCGTGGGCGGAACGCCGGTGTTTTCGACGACCGTCGAGAACGCGATCCAGCGCCATCCCGACGTGAAACAGGTCGCCGTGATCGGCGTCCCGACGAACGGATCGGCCCCGGACTCCACGGTACACGAACAACGAGTGAAAGCCGTCGTCGTCCCGGCGAACGGGGCGGATATCGACGCCAACGACCTCACAGAACACTGCCGAGAATATCTAAAAGAAGGGCATCCCCACTCGGTCGATATCGTCGGACGCCTCCCCGAGACGCCGTACGGGAAAGTCGACAAGCAGGCCTTGCGAGACCCATACTGGTAACGCCCGGATGTTACAGATCACATTTCAGACGGAGCCGAGTGGGGCACTCGGGCGGCTCCATCGGGAGGTCGACGGGGCCTCGACTGCCGTCGACTCTGTGCTGCAGACGGACGACGACGAGTGGCTCGCCTTCCTCACGGTCAGTGAGTTAACTACGTCTCCGGACGTCGCTGTCGCAGCACTGCCGTCGGTTGACCTGCTTCGGAGCGAAGCATACACCGCCGAATCAGGGACGTTCATGCTACTGGTCTGGGTGACCGACGATCCGTGTATCGTTCAGACGATTGCTCGGCGGCGGGCGGTTCCACACACCGTCCGGCTCAGAGACCACCGTCTCGAAGGGACGGTTACTGTCGACGACTGGGATCACTTGCAGTCGATTGCGGACGATATCGAGGCCACACACGGCGGCTTCGATCTCATCAGTGTGAATCAGGTCGAGCGAGTCGATGCGGTGCTCGGTACGGACCGGTTCAAACAAGCGACGCTCGAGGCGCTCCCAGCAGACCACCTTCGGACCCTTGAAGTCGCCTATCGTGCCGGCTACTTCGAAGTGCCACAGGGTGCATCAGCGAGCGATGTCGCCGATGAGCTCGGCGTCAGTCAATCGACGTACAGCGAGCGAGTTCGCCGGTCGGTTTCCTCACTCCTCGACGTGTTGTTCGGTGCCCAGCAGGCGGATGAATCTTTGTCTGCGGCGTCTTCACAAGAGTAGTAAGTCCGAACGACCAACGGAGAACGCCTTCGGTGGTTCCCCCGCGTCTCTATCCATCCCAATTTAATAGTCGATAAATATCGGCTGTTATCCTCATCAATAGCGATTAACTTTATCCAATATCTTGTGGACTCGTCACGTGGGAGGTGTTACCGTGTCATCAGATTACAGCCATAATCCGGAGTTGTTGGCCCTCGACACAGGGGGAACAATGACGGACACGTTCGTCGTTGACGAGAACGGCGAATACACAGTCGGGAAGGCACAGACTACCCCGGACTACGAGGCCGACGGTGTCATCGAGTCGTTCGATGATGCGCTCGGATACTGGGGGACATCAATCGAGGCATCGACCGGCTCCTTACGCGGGACGGTGTACTCGGGAACCGCGATGCTGAACCGTCTCCTCGAACGCGAGGGGGAGGGAAACATCGGCGTCATCACGAACCGAGGATTCGAGGACACGCACCGCTTCGGACGAGGCATCGAGTCGTGGGTCGATCTCCCTTACTCGGGGCGACTGCACGCCCGCGAACACGAACATCCCGAGCCAATCGTCCCTCGCGAGAACATCAGAGGCGTCAGCTGTCGGGTCGGAATGTCGGGCCAAGAGATGGTACCGCTGTACGAAGAAGAGGTGCGCGAGGCCGTCCACGACCTGCTCGACCGCGGTGTACGGGTCATCTGCGTGTCGTTCATCTACTCGTACCAGAATCCAGCCCACGAGCAGCGAGCCAAAGAGATCGCAGAGGGGATCATCGACGAACGGGGCGAGGAGACGCCGGTCTGGCTCTCCAGCGCGCAGAATCCGGTTCGCGGTGAGCTTCCCCGGCTCAACAGTCTCATCCTCGAAGCGTACGCCGTCGAGCCGTCTCGCGAACAGCTGTATGGTGTTCGAGACGAACTCGCCGAACAGGGGAACGAGGCGCCGTTCCGCGTACTCTCCTCGTCCGGTGGAACCATCTCACCGAATCACGACTGGCTGGTCGAGACGATGGTGTCTGGCCCCATCGGCGGAATCTTCGGCGCGGAGTTCCTCTCTGACGAACTCGGCATCGACAATCTCGTCTGCTCGGACGTGGGTGGCACCTCGTTCGACGTGGGGCTCATCACCGAGGGGCACTATCCGACCCGGTGGGATCAGTCGCTCGCACAGTTCATGGTCAACATCCCGATGACGGCGATGGACACCATCGGCTCGGGCACCGGGAGCTTCGTCCGCGTCGACCGCGCATCCAACCGGCTCGAAGTCGGGCCAGACTCTGCGGGGTATCTCGTCGGCGTGGCCAACGAGGAGAGCGGACTGGAGACGCCGACGGTGACGGACTGCACGGCGATGTTGGGGTATCTCGACCCCGACTACTTCCTCGGCGGAAAGATCGACCTGAACGTCGAGCGCGCCGAGCGGTACATCGACGAGCAGGTCGCCGGCCCGCTCGGTGAAGACCCCTACGAGACGGCACGAGGAGTCCTCGACACCGTCGAACACAACATGACGAACGAGCTCAGAGCGATGATTCTCGGGCTGGGCTACAGCCCAGAGAACTACCACCTGATCTCCTACGGTGGCGGCGGCCCACTCCATGCAGCTGGGTACACGCAGTCGCTCGACTTCCGTGACGTGTTGATTCCAGACTGGGCGGCGGCGTTCTCGGCGTTCGGCTGTGCGACCGCCGACTACTCCTACCGGTACGACCAGTCGGTCGATCTACCGCTGCAGCCGGACCTGAGCAACGCCGAGCAGGTGGCAGAGATCCTCACTGACGCCATCTCCGGGCTGCGACAGCAGGCCGTCGAAGCGTTCGAGCGCGACGGAATCGACACTGACGAGATGACCTTCCAGCCGGCACTCCGGATGCAGTACACCGGAATGCTCGACGACCTGGAGATCACAATTCCCGGGGAAATCTGGGACGGGGAAATCGCGCCCGACGATCTCCCTGACGTCATCGACGTGTACGAGCGGGAGTTCGCCCGTGTGTTCCAGCGCGCTGCCCAGAGTCCCGAACAGGGCTACACGATCACGATGTGTGTCGGGACGGGCATCGCTCCGTCTCCGAGCCCGTCGCTCCCGAACGAGGAGCTGCAGTCGGAGACGCCGCCGGAAGCTGCGAGCCGCGGCGAGCGCGACATCTACTGGGACGGCAGCTGGCACGAGGCTGCACTGTGGGAGATGAACGACCTGCAGGCAGGCAACGTCGTCGAAGGCCCCTCCGTCGTCGAGGCACCGGCGACGACGATGCTCGTCCCGCCCGGCTTCACCGCACCGCTCGACGAGAACCGTATCTTCCACCTTGGTCAGGAGGACCGACGATGAGTAAACCAGAGGACACACCCGAGACGACAGACAGAGCGTTCGAGAAAGTACAGCCGCCCATCGGATGGGACAACAAGACGCTCCGCGAGATGCTCGAGGAGACGGAGCAACGGACCGCCGAGACTGGCCGCTACGCCGGACTCGACGAGCTGTCGATGAAAGAGGAGAACCCGTTCAAGTACGAACAGCTGTTCTCTCAGCTCCGCGGTGCGCTCGTCTCTGCACGCGAGACGGCAATGCACGTCAGCGCCTCGCCAATCGTCCGTGAGATCGGCGAGCTGTGCTTCCAGGTGTATACGCCGGAAGGTGACTGCGTCGGCCTCTCGACGGGGATTATCGTCCACGTCCACACCGGAAGCCTCGCGATCAAGTACATGATCGAGGAGGATTACGAACACGACCGAGGAATCCAGCCGGGCGACATCTTCTGTAACAACGACAACGACCTCGGCAACGTCCATACGACGGACGTTCACACGCTTGTTCCAATCTTCCACGACGACGAACTCATCGCGTGGGTCGACGGCGTGACCCACCAGGTTGACATCGGGGGGATGACCCGCGGACACGACCAGCTGGCGAGTACGACCCGCTACGAGGACGGGCTGTACGCCACCTGTGAGAAGATCGGCGAGGAGGACGAGATCTATCAGGACTGGCGCGACCGCGCCCAGCGGTCCGTGCGGACGCCGATGTACTGGGACCTCGACGAGAAGTGTCGGCTAGCCGGCTGTCACATGGTCCGCGAGGCCGTCATGGACATGGTCGACGACGTCGGGACAGACACGTTCAAACAGTTCATGCGCGAGGCGGTCGAGGAGGGCCGCCAGACGCTGAACTCCCGGGTCGAAGAACGGCTGTTCCCGGGCACCTACCGGGACGCCTCGTTCATGCCCGTCCCCTTCGAGGACGAAGCGTGGAAGCCCTCGGCAAAGCAGAACATGATCAACCACCTCCCGGTGGAGGTCCGCATCGGCGAGGACGGCGGCATCGAGTTCGACATGGAGGGAGCGAGTCCACCGGGCCCACATCCGTACAACTGCGCCGAGGGCGCAATGGAAGGCGGGCTGTGGGTTTCGCTGACTCAGTGCCTCCTCCACGACGGGAAAGTGAACGACGGCTCCTACATCGCCGTCGACACGAACTATCCAGAGGGGAGCATCGTGAACCCCCAGGATCCGAGCCTGTCGTATCACACCTCCTGGGGGTCGCTGATGCCGACGTACAACGCCTTCTGGAAGAACATCTCACGTGGGTTCTTCGCGCGGGGCTTCCGGGAGGAGATCGTCACCGGCTACTCCGAGACCGGCGATCCGGTTCAGGGCGGCGGCAAGTACGAACCGATGGACGACTACTTCCCGGTGTCGCCGTTCGAACACTCCTGTCAGGGGCTCGGCGCCTCGGCTGTTCGCGACGGGCTCGACCACGGCTACGCGATGTGGAACCCGGAAAGCGACATGGGCGACGTCGAGGAGTGGGAACTCATCGAGTGGGGACTCCCGTACCTCTCGCGGCAGGTGAAACCGGACACCGCCGGCCACGGCAAGTACCGCGGTGGCTCGGGCTGGGAGGGGATCCGCGTGGTCCAAGACAGCTCGGACGTGTCGCTGTACAAGCACGTCGTCCCGGGCGTCGGTTTCACCACCTCCGGGATGTCCGGCGGCTACCCAAACGCGACGAACTACTCGCTGCGGGCGCACGACACCGACCTCGCCGAGCGCTTCGAGCAGCAAAAGCCCTACCCAACGGGCGACTCGCCACCCGGCTCGTTCGACGAGGACATCGAGGGTGACATCGAGCGAAGCACGAAGGGACTGTACTTCCCCGAAGAGTTCGAGAACTACGACCTCCTGCACTACCAGATGGGCGGCGGCCCCGGCTACGGGGATCCGCTGGACCGTCCCATCGAGAAGCTGAAGGAGGACATCGAGGAGGGGTTCTACACGCCGGAAGTCGTCGAGCGCGTCTACGGCGTCGTCGGCACGCTCGACGAGGACAACCGCGAGTTCACCGTCGACGAGGCGGCGACCGAACAGGCCCGCGAGCAACTGCGCGCAGAGCGCCGCGCGGAGACGGTCGACTTCGAGGAGTTCTACGACGCCGAGCGAGCGCGCATCCGCGAGGGTGACGTCAGCGAACCGGCCGAGTGGATGTACTCGGGCGTGTTCGACATCTCCGAGGAGTGGGCCGACTCGTTCCGTGCGTTCTGGAACCTCGACGACGAGTTCACGTTCGAACAGGAGTGATATCAGATGTCAACAGAAACTGATCAAGACCAAATCGAGAAGCTCATCGACGGAAAGCTCTCGTGGGAGGAGCTTCGGGGAGACGTCCTGCCGGATCCGAAAGACCCCAACCGATTCGAGGTGACGCGGCGGGTGCTCCAAGAACGGGTGGACTGGGACGACCCGATCTTGGTTCCGCTGAACGACCACCTCTTCGTCGTCGGCACTGACGATGGTCGAATCGTCAAATCCGAGTGCGGCCACGAGTTCGGACCGTTGGACGACAACTGGAAGAAACACTGCCAGATTCGGGTCCGCGAAAGCGAAGCGGAGATGCGAGAACTGTATCCGGAGAACATGACCCCGGATCCCGACTGGGAGTTTGAGCTCCGCGAGTTCTTCTGTCCGGAGTGTTACACCCTGCTCGACGTCGACGCCGTTCCGGTGGGATATCCGGTGTTGAAACCGTTCGATCCCGACGTCGACACCTTCTACGAGGAGTGGCAGGGCCGCCCAGCGCCGGACCGGACAGAGGGATGACGGCAGGGGACCACCACACGCTGCGGGCCGCGTTCGAGACGGCCCTCGCGAAGTACGCCGACCGCAAGGCGGTCACGATGGGCGAGCAGACGCTCACCTATCGCGAGTTGGACCGCCGGGCGAACGCCGTCGCGCACGGTCTCGTCGAGCGGGGCGTCGAGTCGGAGGACCGCGTCGCCTTGATGTTAGCAAACCGATTGGAGTTCGTCGTAGCCGATCTGGCGCTGATGAAGGCGGGAGCGACGCGGCTGCCGCTGAACGATATGCTCACCGACGAGGAGCTGAAGTACATGCTCGCCGACGCGCGGGCTGGAACCGTCATCGCCGGCCCGTCGTTCGTCGAGACGCTGGCTGCTATCGAGCCGGATCTCCCGCACGTAGAGACGGCTATCGGCATCAGCGCAGGGGAACCATTGCCCGAGGGGATCGAGGCGTTCGAGAACCTCGACGGGCGCGCCGACGCACCACCCGACCGTGACGTCGCCCCCAGCGACACCCAAGGCCACTACTACACCGGCGGGACGACCGGCAAGCCGAAGGGCGTCATCCAGACGCACGAGTCGATGACGCTCAATCAGTACGCCCATATCACGGAACTGGGCGTTGCCGGCGACGAGACGTTGCTGTTGATGACGCCGCTGCCCCACTCGGCTGGCCTGTTCCTGTGGGCCGGCCTGTTGACGGGGGCCCACGCGATCATCTATCCGGGGTTCGATCCCGAAGACGCGCTCGCTGCCATCGAGACGCACGACGTAACGTGGACCTTCATGGTCCCGACGATGATCTACCGGCTACTTGACAGCGAACGGCTCGCAGCGACAGATACGTCGTCGCTCTCGACGTTAGTCTACGGAGCGGCGCCGATGACACCTGCTCGGCTCGAAGAGGGGATCGATGCGTTCGGATCCATCTTCGTGCAGTTTTACGGACAGACGGAAGTGCCAAATCTCATCACGACGTTCGGCAAACAGGAACACGCAGCCGCTATCGAGGGCGACACACACGACCGGCTGAGCTCCGCCGGCACGCCCTGTCTCATGTCGCGTGTCACGGTCGTCGACATCGAGACCGGCGAGCCTGTTCCGCGGGGCGAGGAGGGAGAGATCCTCGCGAAGGCCCCGTACACGATGGCAGAGTACTTCGAGCGCCCCGAAAAGACGGCCGAGACGGTGACAGACGGCTGGGTCCACACCGGAGACGTGGGGCGGCGCGACGAGGACGGCTACGTTTATCTGCTCGACCGAGAGAGTGACGTGATTATTACCGGCGGTATGAACGTCTACTCAACGGAGGTCGAAGAGGCGATTGCTGGCCATCCTGCTGTCGCAGAGGTCGCAGTAATTGGAGTACCGGACGAGAAGTGGGGCGAAGCCGTGCACGCGGTTATCGTCGGTGACGACGGCTCGGCGTCGGCTGACGCCGTTATTTCGTTCGCTGCCGAGCGGTTGGCCGATTACAAGACGCCGAAGAGCGTCGAGTTCGTCGACGAGATCCCCAAAACGCCCTACGGAAAACACGACAAGGTCGCACTGCGCGACCGCCACTGGGCGGACGAAGACCGGAACGTCGCTTAACCGGCAGTCCGGTCGGAGGTACTTTTTCATTCGTCTGGCAAAATGGTGTAGTGATATCGTTCGAAAGGTCGTTTCCCGAGTCTCGCTGGTTACTACGTGTTTGTCTCCTCGTACCGGCGGCTCGCCGGCTGTGATACTCGTACCGGAGAGCCCGAGCCGACCGGCACGCCAACAGACTCACTCTCGCCGACGCCGCGCGACGACAACCTGATGCCCGCCCACGACGCGACCGCATGGAGAGGCTACGACCCGGAGTGGACGGCACGGCGAGAATTCGGAGAGTCGCACACGGTCGACGTGCTCGTCGAGAGTCCCGAGAGTCCGTAGAATCTCTCCGTTGCGCCGAACAGCGAGCTGTTCGTCACCGAGCGGACTGGCCGGGCGCCGAACGAAATTCTGTTGGGGCCCGCTGGCTGCTGAAGCTACAGATTCCGGAACGCTTCCTCGACGAGTTCGCCGGTGTCCGCGACGATGTCCGCCATCGCCTCGTCGTCGGGCGCCATCCCGACGAGTCGCGCGATGCGCATGATGGAGACATGGTAGACGCGCTGCAGTCCGGGTTCCTCCTCCCAGATCACGACGTTGCAGGCCATGAGCGCGCCGAGTTTGTTGTCCGTCGCGTCGAGGGCGCGGTCGGCGACTCCGGGATTACAGGCGCCGAGCACGTAGTACGGGTCGCGACCCGCGTCGTCGGACTCCGTCCGACTGCTTGAGGCGCGCTGCGCCTCTCTGTCGACTTTCTCGTTGAGCATCTCGGACGGCGAGAACTCGACGGGAACGCCGAACCCCGCGTCGGTGAACACGTCGCGGACGTGTTCGATCGCGTCCTCGTGACCCATCTCGAGGGTCGTCTGTTCTTCGCCGATGTCGTCCGGGTCGATTCGGGCCGGGTCGATTGGGAGCGTCATTCGTGCATTGTATTGTGGTTATAGAGCAAAGTACCTTCGGATACGCCGTCGGAACCGGACGCCGACCTTGCCGGGAGCTCGTCGGCTGCGTCTCGTCCGAACCTCGATCGTGGCCCGCCCGGAACTAGGACCACTGACGCAACGGTGCGACCGACCCGGCTTCGAACGGAGATCGCAGTCAGGCTCCTGGTTTGTTCGATCTCTACTTCGTTGAAGCTCCGCCTCGTCGAGGCGCTGCGTCAGTGAGAGCCCGCCTCGGTGAGGCCCTGCTCTGAGGGACCCGCATCTGAGCGAGCCAATATTGTAGGATGTACACAAACACCTAAGTCGGTTCGGGCCGAACGGCACGGCGATGTCCGAGGAAATCGAGGAGATTCGACGACGGAAGCTCGAGGAGCTTCGGAACCGGGGCGAGCCAGGGACAGCTGACGACCCGGGGCCGCGGCGCCCCTCCGAGCCGATCGCAGTCGGTGGGCGCGCCGAGCTGGCCGAAACCGTCGACGAACACGGCGTCGTGCTGGTCGACTTCTACGCCGACTGGTGTGGCCCGTGTCAGATGCTCGAACCGGTCGTCGAAACCGTCGCCGCCGAGACCGACGCCACCGTCGCCAAGGTGGACATCGACGCCAACCAGGGACTCGCCGCCGAGTACAACGTCCGAGGCGTCCCGACGTTGCTCCTGTTCGCCGACGGAGAGCCGGTCGAGCGTCTGGTCGGAATGCAGGAGGAAGCGCGGCTCCGCTCCGTGATCGAGCAGCACGCCTGACTCGACCGGTTCTCTGGTTAGTGAGTAGCTCGGGAGTAGCCCCAATTCGACGTTTACAATATTGTGGATTTTGCAAAATACTTTTGCATCCACCGATCTAACGGTAAGACGTGAGCGATACGTTCGTGGTCGGCGGTCGTGACGACGGGGAAATCGCGAGATTTGAGCTTCGCGACACGGATCTCAGCGACGCACCGGCACTCGGTCCCGTCAGGGAAACGGTCCTCGCGGGGGCGGAACTCCTCTACGGCAAGCGCGCCCGCAGATGAGCGACTTCACCCCCGACGAGTACGTTCGGGCACACCGTGCGGAGCTGGTCTCGCTCGCCCTCGATCTCCTCTCGATCGACACGTCGAACCCGCCGGGCGACACGCGAGCGATCGTCGCCGAGATTCAACGGGTTCTCGACCCGCTTCCAGTCGACGTAGAGCGCGTCGCCATCGATCCGGCGAAGCCGAACCTCCTCGTTCGGGTGCCGGGTGTATCGGACCGAACGCTGCTGTACAACGGTCACCTCGATACCGTGCCGTTCGACGCCGACGCGTGGACCCACGACCCGCTCGGCGAGCGGGTCGGCGAGCGTCTCTACGGACGGGGCTCGACCGACATGAAGGGCGCCGTGGCGTCGATGCTGTTCGCGATTCGGGCGTTGACAGCGACCGGCGCTGAGCCGCCGGTCGACCTCTTGTTCGCCTTCGTCAGCGACGAGGAAGTCGGCGGCGATGCCGGGCTGCCGGCGCTGCTGGACGCCGGGCTGCTCGCCGCCGACGCCTGCGTGATCGGCGAGCCGACCTGCGAATCGGACCGCCACTCCGTCACGGTCGCTGATCGAGGCAGCATCTGGCTGACGCTCGAAGCCGAAGGACAAGCGGCACACGGTTCGCGTCCGATGCTGGGCGAGAACGCGATCGAACGGCTCTACGAGGGGGTTCGAGAGCTCCGAACTCGATTCGGAGATCGCGTGTTGGAGCTCGATGAGCCGGTTCGACCGATAATCGAGGAGTCCATCGAGTACTACGCACCGACCATGGGCGAACGGAACGCCCGCGAGCTCTTCGCCACCCCGTCGATCAACCTCGGAACGATCGAGGGAGGCGACGCGATCAACAGCGTCCCGCAAACCGCCCGAGCCGAAATCGACATCCGACTCACTGCGGGCGTCCCGACGTCGGAGATGCTCTCGGAGATCCGCGATTGTGTCGCCGGTTGTGACGGTATCACCATCACGGACGTTTCGTGGAGCGTCGGAACGATGGAACCGATCGACAGTCCGCTCGTCGAGGCCGTCGCGTCGACGGCAGCGGACGTGACGGGGGACCGTATCTTCCGGCGAAGCGCGACGGGCGGCGGGGACGCAAAGCGGCTGCGAAACGCCGACATCCCGACCGTGGAGTTCGCGCTCGGGACCGACACGGTCCACGCGACCGACGAGTACGTCCCCGTCGACGCACTCGTCGACAACGCACTCGTCTACACGCAGCTCCCAGCGGCGTGGGCGTCCGGAACCGAGCGGTAAGATTTAGATACTTGTAGTGCGTATCTATGGGTATGGAATACAATATTGGTGCCGTCGACAGACGGATTCGCATCGGCGTCGGCGTCGTACTGGCCGCAGTCGGCATCGCGACTCTCGGCGGCCTGCTCGAACTCGGGGCGGCAGTCGGTGCTCTCCTGACGCTGCTGGGGGTCGTGCTCACCGCAACCGGCCTCGTCCGGGTTTGTCTCCTGTACCGCCTGTTCGACATCGACACGGCCGACTCTTAAGAGTCGAGCCGCCGCGCAACATCAGTCGACCGGACTCGCGGGGCCGCGACGCGACGAGTGCGCCGAGGCGTCGTACTTCCTTGTCCCTTCGTTTTTCTCCTCTCAGCGCCGCAGCACGCACTTTCCCATAATCTTGGAATGATGACCCAATACTAATATCAGCCGAATCGTACTGTCGCCCGTGAGAGACCAATGACCGACATCGAACCCCAAAAGACCGTCGACGCTCGCGGCGCAACCTGCCCCGGTCCGCTGATGGACCTCATCGGAGCGATTCGAAGCGCCAGCTCCGGCGACGTGATCAGGCTTCTGAGTGACAACGAGCAGTCGCTCACCGACGTCCCGGAGTGGGCCGAGGAGGCCGACAACGAACTACTCGCCGTCGAAGAGCTCGACGACCACACCGAGTTCTACGTGGAGAAAGCATGACCGAACACGTGGTCATCGTCGGTGGGGGAACCGGCGGGACCGTCCTCGCGAACGGCCTCGCCGAGCGGCTCGGCACCGAGCTCGACGACGGCGACGTCCGGATCACCCTGATAAACGACGGTCCCGACCACGTCTACAAGCCGGTCTGGCTGTACGTGCCGTTCGGTCAGCGCGAACCGGAAGACGGGCGGCGGCGGCTCGACGAACTCGTCGACGACGACGTCGACCTCCGGATCGACCGCGTGACCGACATCGACACCGGGGCCCAAGAGCTTCAGCTCCGCGGCGGCGCTCTGTCGGTTAGCTACGACTATCTCGTGCTGGCAACGGGGTCGACGCTGGCAGCAGAACGGATTCCCGGGCTCACGGAGGGTGGACACGACTACTACAGCGAGCCGGGCGCGAGCGACCTCCGCGAGGAACTCCTGGCGTTCACCGAGGGCGAACTCGTGTTGAGCGTCGTCGGGACGCCGCACATGTGCCCGGCGGCACCCCTCGAGTTCGTCTTCATGGCCGACGACTGGTTCCGCGAGCGCGGGCTCCGAGAGGATATCGACATCACCTACACCTACCCGATCCAGCGCGTCCACGGCAACCCACACATCGCGGAGTGGGCCCAGCCGATCATGGAGGAACGCGACATCCGGGTCGAGACGTTCTTCAACGCCGAGGAGATCGACCCCGACGCCGAGACGATCACGTCGATGGAGGGGACCGAACTCGACTACGACCTCCTCGTGACGATCCCGCCACACGCCGGTGTCGACGTCATCGAGGCGGCGGGGCTCGGCGACGACGGCTGGGTCGACGTCGACAAACACACCCTCGAGGCCGAAGCCGCCGAGAACGTCTACGCGCTCGGAGACACTGCCGACACCGGCGTTCCGAACGCGGGGAGCGTCGCCCACTATCAGGCCGGCGTGGTCGGCCGGCGTCTCGCCAGCGAAATCCGCGGTCGCCCGGCGACGGCGACCTACGACGGGAAGACGCTGTGTTTCATCGAGACCGGGATGGACGCCGCGTCGTTCGTCGAGTTCGACTACGAGAACCCGCCGTCACCGGCGCCACCCTCGGAGAAACTCCACTGGTCGAAGCTCGCGTACAACGAGTCCTACTGGCTCACCGCACGAGGGCTGCTCTGACCATGTCCGAGAACCTTTCCGAGTCGGCTGACCTCGAGGCAGTGATCGGGCAGAACCCCGAGGCAGTCGCCGAGTTCGTGGAGCATCTCGATGCTGTCAACGAGCTGCTGGACGTGCTCTCGCTGGGCGAGAGCGCGCTCTCCGACGAGATGGTGCGCGAGCTCTCGGCCACGGGGTCGACGCTGGCAGAGTCGGCAGACGGGCTTGCGACCGACGAGACGGTCGCGCTGGCCGAGACGGTCGGCGAGAACGGCGACGAGTTGCGGGCGGCGCTCGACACGCTCGTCACGCTCCAGCAAAGCGGCACGCTCGACGACCTGGCGGAACTCGCTGAGGTCGGGGCACTGGCAACCGCCGCGCTCGACGACGAGATGGTCACCTCGCTGGCCGACACCGGAGCCGGACTCGGCGAACTCGCGCAGACCGCCGCAGACGACGACACCCGCGAGGGGATCGAGACCCTGCTGGAGGCGCTCGGCGAAGCGGAACGCGAGCCGCCCGAGCAGATCGGCCCCGTCGGCCTGGTCCGTGGACTGCGCGACCCGGAGATCCAGCACGGACTCGGCTATCTACTGGCGCTCGCGGGCGCGCTCGGCCGGGAGCGCTCCGACGAGGAGGCCCGCTGACGGGCGTTGTCAACGCTGACAGACGGGGCACCTCATCGGGACGCGGTTACCGCGTGGCACGACCCGGCCCGTCGGTCGCCCCTCGGCAAGACCATCGTACCGTCGGTCGGAGAGATTGTATTGTATAGTATTCACAAGACTATTGGGCATCGAGTGCGTAGAGCGACCGGATGATAACACGGACGACGGAGACTAACGGCACGACTTCGCCCGACGACGGCATCGGGGCGGTCACCGACGCCGCGACCGTGTTCGGTGCCGGACATCAGCCGGCGCTCGTCCCATTCGTGGACGACACGCTGGGTGATCGGTCCGAAAGCGCACGAAACGGCCGGTCGGCTCACCTCCCAATCGACGGAAACAGTAACCCGACACCGGGGAACCACCGATGACGCCCATAGAACTCCGCGCAGACACGCCCGCGCTCCACGAGGGCGTCTACCTGAACTTCGGCGCCCACGGCCCGAGCCCGCGGTACGTCGTCGAGGCTGCCGACGGGTTCACACGGGACCACGAGTTCGACGCAACGGCACGCGACCCCTACGACGCGGCGTTCGATGCGTTCGACCGGACGCGAGAGCGAGTCGCTGGCTTCGTCGGCGCCGACGCCGACGAAATCGCGCTCACCGAGAGCACGACCGCTGGTATCAACGCGATTGCGAACGCGATCGACTGGCAACCCGGAGACGCCGTCGTTCGAACCGACCTCGAACATCCCGCGGGAACGCTCCCGTGGCAGCGGCTCGAACGGGACGGCGTCGAGGTTCGCGTCGTCGAGACCGACGAGGGGCGCGTCGACCTCGAAGCGTTCGCCGGTGCCGTCGACGGTGCGCGGCTGGCGTGTTTCAGCGCGGTGACGTGGACCCACGGCACCCGGTTGCCCGTCGCCGAACTCGTCGATATCGCCCACGAGGCCGGCGCGTTCGCGCTCGTCGACGCCGTACAGGTGCCCGGACAGCTCCCGATGGACGTCGACGAGTGGGGCGCAGACGCCGTCGCGGCGGCGGGCCACAAGTGGCTTATGGGGCTTTGGGGCGGGGGCTTCCTCTACGTCGATCACGAGGCTGCTGACGCGCTCCAGCCGTCCACGGTGGGGTATCGAAGCGTCGAGACACCGATGGCAGATCGCTACGAGTTCGCTGCCGGGGCTCGGCGATTCGAGGTCGGGTCGTCGAACCCCGCCCCACACGTTGCCCTGGCCGAGGCGATTGAGGTGATTGACGAAATCGGCGTTGACCGTATCGCAGATCGGATTCAGGAACTGGCAGATCGGCTCGCCGACCGCATTCCCGACGAACGACTCTTGAGCCCGACGACTCCCGAGTCGGGGCTCGTGACCATCGACGTCGAGAACCCTGACGCGACCGTCGACCGACTCGCGTCAGAGGGCATCGTCGTCCGTGCCCTGCCGACGCCGGACGCCATCCGAGCGTCGGTCCACGCGGTCAACACACGAACCGAGACCGACCGGCTACTCGACGTCCTCGAGTCCGAGTGGGACTGACTCGGCCCACCCGCACCCTCCACTGGTGGTACGGAACTGCTCACGAAACAGATTGCCGACAGCGGTCGAGAGTCGGGCGAATACGAGCCGCTCTGTACGTTTATTTTCCGTGGTAGCGCGAACGGGAGACGGGATACTCCGAGAGGCTACTCGTCCGCGGATTAGACGAGGAGCTGGATGTCGGCGTCGGCCATGTCCTGGAGGGCGGTCGCCGCACCGACGCCGGTGGTGACGCCGTCGTAGAAGTCCTCCTCGTCGTAGCCCATCAGGTCGATAGTCATCTGACAGGCCTGGAACTCCACGCCCATGTCGAGGCTCGTCTCGAGGAGTTCCTCGATGGTGGCAGTGTCGTTGTCCTCGATCTTCTTTTCCATCATCCGCGTCGTCACGCGGTCCATGCCCGGGAGCGCGGCGACGGCGTTCGGCACCGGCATGTTGGGGTTGCCGACGGAGCTGAGCTTGAGGTCCTTCGAGCGCTCCTCGTGAAGGATGTCAAGTCCCCAGAACGTGTGAAAGACGGTTACGTCGTAGCCGAACGCGGCGGCGGTGCTGGCGAGGATGAGCGGGGGATACGCCATATCCAGCGTCCCCTTGGTCGCGATGATGCTCATCTTCTTGCCGTCGTCGTCGGCCGTGGTCTCAGCGAGCGCGTCCTCTAGCTCGTCCACGCGTGCGGCCAGCTCCGCACGCGAGGGCGCGTCGGCTGTCTCGTCGACCCCTGCCTCGGGTGTGTCCGTACTCATCGGTCACTCCATCTTGCGGACGTAGTGTTTGTACACGTCGCCGCGCTCCTCTTGCTCGACGAGCTCGACGCCGTCGGTGCCGGATGCCCAGCCGTCGATGTCGCTCATGCTCCCCGAATCGGTCGCCAGCACCTCGAGGATGTCACCGGCGGCGAGTCCATCGATAGCGCCCTTCGTTTTCACCACAGGCATGGGACACGATTCTCCTTTCACGTCGAGCGTCTCCGCGATGTCGAATTCAGCACTCATTGGTTATCTGCTCCGTTTGTCTGTATTGGAGCTAACGCACAATACCTCCCACCGGAGTAAAAGATTGTCGGTTCTTGTGGATACCACGAACTTCAGTCCAGAACGGAGACCGAGAGTGTCGGAAACGAAAATGAATAGTTAGGCTCGCTGGATGCTTCCTGGGAATATGTCTCAGGTAGTATTGTTTAGAATGGGAATTACTATGAAAATCCTTTTGTACGTCCGACCGGTAGAGGAGTCTGCACAACATGGACGCCGACGACTTTCCGACCCCGAACGTCGACGTGGAATCGATCGACCCGGAATCGCTCAAGGATCGCATCGACGCTGGCGAGGAGATCACGCTCCTCGACTCGCGCATGCAATCAGACTACGAGGAGTGGCGCATCGACGGCGAGAACGTCACGTCGATCAACGTCCCGTACTTCGAGTTCCTCGACGAGGAGATCGACGAGAAGATTCTCGATCGGATCCCAGACGACCGCGAGGTGACCGTCCTGTGTGCGAAGGGCGGCGCCAGCGAGTACGTCGCGGGAACGCTCGCGGAGCGCGGCTACGACGTCAACCACCTCGAGGAGGGGATGAACGGCTGGGCGAGCATCTACGACGCCGTCGAGGTCACCGACTACGACGGCGCCGGCACGCTGCTGCAGTACCAGCGGCCGTCCTCGGGCTGTCTCGGCTATCTGCTGTACGACGACGACGAAGCGGCGATCATCGACCCGCTACGGGCGTTCACCGACCGCTACCTCGCGGACGCCGACGACCTCGGCGTCGACCTGCAGTACGCGCTGGACACCCACGTCCACGCCGACCACATCTCGGGGGTGCGGGACCTCGACGCGGAGGACGTCGAGGGCGTCATCCCCGAGGCCGCGGTCGACCGCGGCGTCACGTACGCGGACGAGCTGACCACGGCCGCGGACGGCGACACGTTCCAGGTCGGCGATGCCACCATCGAAGCCGTCTACACGCCCGGCCACACGACCGGGATGACCTCCTACCTCGTCGACGACAGCCTGCTTGCAACCGGCGACGGGCTGTTCATCGAGAGCGTCGCCCGACCCGACCTCGAGGAGGGCGACGAGGGCGCGCCCGACGCGGCGCGCCTGCTCTACGAGTCCCTGCAGGAGCGCGTGCTGACGCTGCCCGATGAGACGCTGATCGGTGGTGCGCACTTCAGCGACGCCGCCGAGCCCGCTTCCGACGGCACCTACACCGCACCGATCGGCCAGCTCGTCGACGAGATGGACGCGCTGCGGATGGACGAAGCTGAGTTCGTCGACCTGATCCTCGCCGACATGCCGCCGCGTCCGGCCAACTACGAGGACATCATCGCGACGAATCTCGGCCAGAACGACGTCGACGACGAAGAGGCGTTCACGCTCGAGCTGGGGCCGAACAACTGCGCCGCTAGTCAGGAATCCCTCGCGGGTGACTAACGCTGCCGATGGTGACTGATCCACTCCCCCTCCAGCTGGCCGCAGAGCTGTTCCCCAACGGGATCAGTCGCTACGCCGTCGGCGGCCTGCTGGTCGGCCTCGGCGCGGCCGTCATCTATTTCGCGACCGGTATTAGCGCCGGCGCGAGCACGTTCCTCGAGTCGACGCTGTCGTACGTGTCTGACCAGTCACGGTTCCAGCGGTACGTGGGCTCGCGCGACTGGCGGATCGTGTTCACCCTCGGTATCGTCCTCGGTGCTGCGATCTTCGCGGCGACGGTCCAGTCCGGCGTCGTCACGACCTCGCTCTACGCGTCCGGAACGACCGGGCAGCTGTACGAGGTCGCCGGCGTGACTCTGTGGTCGACCGACGTCCAGCCGTGGCGGCTACTGCTCGGTGGCGTCTTCGTCGGCATCGGAACCCGCGTCGGAAAGGGCTGTACGTCCGGTCACGGTGTCTGTGGCGTCGGCTCGGCGTCGAAGACGTCCATCGTCGGCGTCGTCACGTTCCTCGCCGTCGCGATTCTGACGGCACAGCTCGTCGCGGCGCTGGGGGTGAGTCCGTAATGCGCGAGCCGCGACCGGAGCGAGATGCGAACGGAAGGGTCGCCGCGAAGAGTGAGCGGCGAACCGTGAGCCGGACGCAGCGAACGCCTCGAAGCGCGCGAACGGGAGCGACCGGAGGGGGCGACACGTGAGCGAGAATCGTCATCCGCTGTTCATGCCACTGATTCTCGTCGGCGGCGTGATCTTCGGCTTCGGGCTCGGGTTCAGCCAGATGGCACGACCGGAGGTCGTGTTGAACTTCCTCCAGTTCGAGGACTTCGGGCTGGTGTTCGTCATGTTCGGTGGCGCCGCAGTCACCGGGGTGACGTTCGTTCTCGCACCCCGGCTCCTCGGCCGTGCGCCGCTGACCGGTGACAGCTTCGAGCGCCGCCTGAAATCGTTCGACCGGAACGTCCTCGTCGGCGGCGCCATCTTCGGCGTCGGCTGGGGAATCTCGGGTATCTGTCCGGGCGCCGCGTACGCGAGTCTCGGCGTCGGCAACGTCACCATCCTCTGGGCGCTCGCCGGGATGTTCCTCGGCGCGTACCTTCAGGGCTACTGGCGGAGTCGCAGTCAGGCCCCCGACGCGACCGCAGCGGGCGGGGACTGACGCTCACAGCCGCACATGGACCCCGCCCTCATCGCCCTCTTCGTCGGTGCAGCGCTCGCCAGCCTGTTCATGGCGTGGGTCATCGGCGCCGGATCGAGCGGCGCGACGCCGTTCGCCCCCGCCGTCGGCGCGAACGCCATCTCGACGATGCGAGCCGCCCTGCTGGTCGGCATCTTCGGGTTCGCCGGTGCCGTCACCCAGGGCGGAAACGTCTCCGAGGCGGTCGGGACCGGTCTCGTCGGCGGTATGAGCCTGCCCGTCGCCGGCGTCATCCTCGTGTTGGTGCTGGGCGCCGGGCTGATGGCCGTCGGCATCACGACGGGCTACCCGATCGCGACCGCGTTCACCGTGACGGGTGCCGTCATCGGCGTCGGTCTCGCGCTCGGCGGGACGCCGGTCTGGTCGAAGTACCAGCAGATCGCCGCCGTCTGGGCGCTGACGCCGTTCGTCGGCGGCGGCATCGCGTTCGGGATCGCCAGCGTCCTCCCACGTCCCGACGCCCCCGAGCGATACTGCGTTTCTGCGCTCACCGGTCTCGTCGGCGCCGTGCTCGTAAACGTGCAGTTCAGTTTCCTGGGCCGTGGGGCGGCGTCGGGGAGCGTCCGCGGGCTCGGTCAACGCGCGCTGGCAGTCGACGGGTTCGCGTCAGGAGTTGTCATCAGTGGCGGCGCGGCGCTGGCCGTTGCGGCCATCGTCTGGTGGGACATCAGCCGTGACGAACGCGGGGGACTCCGGCGCGTGCTGCTCGCGCTTGGGTCACTCGTCGCGTTCTCCGCGGGCGGGAGTCAGGTCGGGCTCGCTGTCGGGCCGTTGCTCCCGCTGCTCGATGACGTGGGGATCGCCTCGCCGTTCGCCGTGCTCGTCGGCGGCGGCCTCGGGATGCTCGTCGGCTCGTGGACGGGGGCTCCCCGGATGATCAAATCGCTCGCGCAGGACTACTCGTCGCTCGGGCCGAGACGCTCCATCTCGGCGCTCGTCCCGTCGTTCCTGATCGCACAGCTGGCAGTGTTGCTCGGCGTTCCGGTCTCGTTCAACGAGATCGTCGTCAGCGCGATCATCGGGAGCGGTGCCGCGGTCGGTGGGTGGGACGCGGTGGACGGCCGGAAGATCCTCGTGACGGTGGGGGCGTGGGTAGGGTCGTTCGGCCTCTCGTTCGCGCTCGCGTACGCGACCGCTTTCCTCGTTCTCTGACGGTTCGTTCGTCCGTTCGCACAGTTCGTCTTCCTCCGACCGATCGTGCGACGTTCGTCCCGGGTCGACTCGTCAGGCAGCACACGCGACCTCAGACTGCTCGGGGCGGTGGGACGAGAAAGACGTTTCCAGTCGCCCGTGCGACGATCTCCCCGGATACGCTACCCAACAGGAGCCGCCGGATGCGGCTTCGCCCTTTCGACCCGACGAGGATCGTCGACGGGCTCTGCTCCGCTTCGACGGCGAGAATCTCGTCGGCTGGATCGCCCTGCCGGACCTCGGTCCGCGTCTCGATGCCCCAATTCTCGAGCGTACTCGCGTGCTCGGCCAACCGCTCGCGGGGGTCGACGTCGGCGTCGACGCCCTGATCTTTCGGCGATTGAACGTGAACGAGCGTCGCCTCCTCGGTTGCGTGGCGGAGATAGGAGAAGGCGTCGAACGCCCGGTCGGCGTGCTCGGAGAAGTCCGTCGCGAAGAGGAGACGCTGGAAGAGGTGTTCGCGGAGGACGTCGGGGTCGTCGGTCGCTCGCTCGACGCGGTTGATCAGCACGGGAACGACGGTCGTCCGTGCGAGGTTGCGCGCGGTCGAGCCGATGATACGGTTCTCCAGCGGGCTCTGGCCCCGGGAGCCGACGACCGACAGGTCAGCCCGGACGGTTTCGACGATGCCGTTGATACGGCGATACGGCGTCCCGCGGACGACGTGAGTCTCGACATCGAACCCCGCGGCCGCTATCACGTCCCGATACCGGTCCAGCGCCTGTCGGCGTCGCTCGTCGAAATCCACGCCGGGCATCCCGGAGTGGACGTTCGCAGGGACGACGGTCACAAGGTGGATCGTCCTGACGCCGATACGACCCAGACACTCGAGACAGGTCTCATTCTGGATCGCAGCCTCGCTTGCGGCGGATAGGTCGGTCGCACACAGGGCTCTCATATTGGAGAGTTCGTGGAGCGCCGACAACACGGTTTTGTTCGGTTCCGTGAGCGTTTTCGCGCGCGGCCGGCGGCCCGAACTTGCTCCGGTCGGTTTCCGGAGCCTCCGAGGGGTATCTCTTCTGTATAAGTTATCGGTGGTTGAGCCGAGGTTACCCGAATATAGTATTGTATCATCGTCCCAAAACCGTTAAATCACTGAACCGGATAGGGGGTAGTGAACAGAAATGTGCCAACACCGAATTTCCGAGTTCGGACGTCGGAGGGAGAATCGATGGCAGGACTAGAGGTGCCCACGTGGGACCCGGAGACGGCCCTGCTCATCGGGACGATCCTCCTGGAAGCGGTCGTACTGTACGTGGGCTACGGTGGGCTCGAGCGGCTCTTCGGCCCCTATCTGATGCAGCTGCTGGTCGGAGGTGAGGAGAGTGCTCGATAGCCTCCTTGACGGCCTCGGGAGCTTGGGGACGAGTCCGGAGATGCTGGCGTTGTTCGTCGGGTTCGGCCTCGTCGTCGGCGTCCTGTTCGGCTTTTTCGGCATGGGTGGATCGTTCCTCGTCACCCCCGCTCTGCTGATGCTGGAGTATCCGGCGCCTGTCGCAGTCGGGAGCGGGATGGCGTTCGTCTTCGGGACGGCAGTCATCGCGACGCTGAAACACCACGACCTCGGACAGGTCGACTACAAGCTCGGTGCCATCATGATCACCGGAACGACCATCGGTATCGAGGCCGGACGCGCCAGCGTCTACTACCTCGAATCGCTGGGGCTCGCCGGTGGTGTCATCAGTGTCGCTTACGTCGTCCTGCTCGGCGGCGTCGGGGCAATGGTCACGCGTGATGCGCTGAAAAGCGACGGGGGTGGTGGCATCGACCACGAGGCGGCTGACAAGGATCTCGACGAGTACGAGATTCCCGATATCGCAAAGACGATCCAGCGGACGGTTCGCATCCCGCCGATGGTGACGCTGCGCGGCGACGTTCGCGTTTCCGTGTGGGTCATCACGGCCGTCGCCTTCGCGACCGGCCTCCTGTCCGGGTTCCTCGGCGTCGGTGGTGGATTCATCCGGATGCCAGCGATGATCTACGCGATCGGCGTCCCGGTACCCGTCGCCGTCGGGACTGATCTCTTCGAGATCGTCTTCTCCGGGGGCCTCGGGAGCTATCTCTACGGGCAGGGTGGTGGCGTCGATCTCGGCATCGTCGTGCCGCTGCTGTTCGGGAGCGCGCTCGGAGCTCGTATCGGGTCGGCAGCGACTGCCGTCGTCGACGCCGACGGCATCAAGATCTACTTCGGAGGTATGTTACTGATCGGTGCCGTCGCGGTCGGGGTCGGGGAGATCGGCTCCTACGTCGGCAGCTCCGCTCTCGAGTTGCTCGGGCTGGTGCTCGTCATCGGCGCGGCGGTCGTCGTCGCGCTCGCGATCCTCTACACGACGGTCTCCTCGCTCCGTGTGACGCGGCGCGAGCAGACGTCCGTCGCCGACTGATCCGTTTTCGCGCCGCGGTGCGTGGCGCCTCGTGGTCGAACCCTCGGCTACTCCGTCGGGACGTACGGGAAGACGAGGGGCCGTTCGCGCACTGTCGTCGCCCCGGCTCGATACCGAGTTGCCGCAAAATTGTGCAATCCGTGCAAAAGTCTTTTAACCGTTCGATGCGTACTCAGTACCGATACTAATGTCAGATTCGATGGCCGAACAGCTCCGTCAGGATATGGAGTGTGAGGGACTGCTGGAATGTTTCCACGGTCTCAAGGAACTCGACAAGGAGTGCTACCGGGCGCTCGTCGGGGCAGAAGAGCCGCTAACCGTCGACGAGATCGCCGAGGCGGTCGATCGCGAGCGCTCGACGGCCTACCGCGCCGTCCAGCGGCTGCTCCAGACGGGGTTCATCGGAAAGGACCAAATCAACTACGACCAGGGCGGCTACTACCACGTCTACTCGCCGACGGACCCGTCGCAGATCACCGACGACATGCAGCGGATGCTCAACGACTGGTACGCGAAGATGGGCCAGCTCATCCAGGAGTTCGAGAACAAATACCAGTCCGAGACGTCGGCCCCCGCCGCCGAGAGCTAACTCTTCTCGAGAGCTAATCCGAGCTTTCCCGACATAGCAGTTCTGCGTCCCGACGGAGTCTCGAGGTTCGTATCGGTGCGACCGCACGCTACTGGTCCGTGTCGCCGTATCCGACCGGCCCGGCGTCCCCGCACCTGTTGTGTATAATATTGTGTTTTCCATCCAAAACCCTTAATTCAGGTCGGTGCGTACCGACGGTCGATGGCAACCGATACCGCCTCCGACGTTGGCACCGCCACCTCGAACGAACCGATCCACGTCGACGGAACGACCCAACTCGACGACGTCGTCGCCGAACACGGCGTCGTGCTGGTCGACTTCTACGCCGACTGGTGTGGCCCGTGCCAGATGCTCGAGCCGATCGTCGAGCGGCTGGCCACGGAGACCGACGCGACCGTCGCGAAGGTCGACGTCGACGCCAACCAGGAACTCGCGGCCGCGTACGGCGTCCGGGGCGTTCCGACGCTCGTCCTGTTCGCCGACGGCGAGCAGGTCGAGGAGATCGTCGGCCTCAGGGGAGAAGACGAGCTTCGAACGCTCGTCGAATCCTACGCCGAATAGATGCCCTCGGACCTACACGACCTCGTCATCGCCGGCTCCGGAATCGCCGGCCTCTCGGCTGCGGTCTACGCCGCTCGCGCCGACCTCGATCCACTCGTGTTGGAGGGCGACGAGCCGGGCGGCCAGCTCACGCTGACCACGGACGTCGAGAACTACCTTGGGTTCCCCGACGGCGTCGGCGGCATGGAACTCGTGCGACGGGGGAAAGAGCAGGCTGAGCGGTTCGGCGCACGGTTCCAGCACGGCCGCATCGACGACGCGACCCTGGACGGCCAGCCGCTGGAACTGTCGCTGTCGACCGGCGACACGATCCACACGCGAGCGCTCGTCGTCGCGACCGGCGCGAGCGCCCGCTGGGTCGGCGCCGAGAACGAGGACGAGCTCATGGGCCACGGGCTCTCGACGTGTGCGACCTGCGACGGCGCGTTCCACCGCGGCGATGACGTCCTCGTCGTCGGGGGTGGCGACAGCGCGATGGAAGAAGCCCTCTTCCTCGCGAAGTTCGCCGACTCCGTGACCGTCGTCCACCGGCGCGAAGCGCTGCGAGCGTCCGAAATCATGGCCGGCCGCGCCCGCGGGCACGAAGCAATCCGCTTCCGTTGGAACACCGAACTCGAAGCCATCCACGGCTCACGAGCCGAGGGCGTCACCGGCGCAACGCTCGTCTCACACCCCGACGGGTACCCCAAAGCGAAGGCCGAGTCCGGTGTCGACGTCGAACGAGAGACCGTCGACGTCGGCGGCGTGTTCTACGCCGTCGGCCACGCGCCGAACACGGGGTTCCTCGAGGGAACCGCCGTCGAACGCGACAAGGGCGGCTACGTTTTCACGCGAACCGACGACGGCCGGGCGACGGCCCAAACGGCCGTCGACGGCGTGTTCGCCGCCGGTGACGTCGCCGACCCTCGGTATCGGCAGGCGATCACGTCCGCCGGCACCGGGAGCATGGCCGCGCTCGACGCCGAGGAGTTCCTCGAGGCGCTCCGCGACGAGCGCGAGCCGTCGGCGACCCTGACGGCCTGACCTGGCCCGGCGACTCCGGCCGAAAACACTTACCCGCAGCACGCGATTTCCCGCCGATGACTCCCGACCCCCTCGGTCGCCGCGCGTTCCTCGCGGCCGCGGCCGTCGGCCTCGCCGGCTGTGGTGCACGCACTGGCGCGGACGTGACGCCGACCGAGTCCCAGACTGCTTCGCCCTCCCCGACACCCCGCGACTACGACCTCACGCTCGCGCACGACGCGACAGCGTGGAGCGGCCACGACCCGGAGTGGACGGCGCCGGCGACGAATCCGGAGGGGTCGTTCGCCGTCGACGTGCTCGTCGAGAACCTCGAGATCCCGTGGGACCTCTCCTTTACGCCGAACGGCGAGCTGTTCGTCACCGAGCGGACGGGCCGGGTGCTCCGCTATCGCGAGGGGGAGGTGGTCGGTGCCGTCGAGCCCGCGGACGCCATCGACGCGGGTGCCGTCGCGCCGGGCAGCGACGAGCAGACGTGGTTCGTCGAGGGTGGCGAGGGTGGGACGATGGGCGTCGCCGTCCACCCCGCCTACCCGGAGCCGCCGGTCGTCTACGTCTACTACACCGCAGAGACGGACGACGGGCTCCGCAATCGGCTCGCGACCGTCGACATGGCGGCCGACGACGTGGGCGCGACGGCACGGCCGCTGCTCGAGGTACCCGCGGGCACCATCCACAACGGCGGCCGCATCGCCTTCGGCCCGGCGAACTACCTGTGGGTCACCTGTGGCGACAGCGGCGACGAGTCGCTAGGCCGCGACGGCGGCTCGCTCGCAGCCTCGGTGTTACGCGTGACCCCCGAGGGCGAGCCCGCGCCCGACAACGGCGGCCTCGATGCGGCCGAGGCGTTTACGAAGGGCCACCGGAACCCGCAAGGGATCACGTGGCTGCCCGACGCGACGCCGATAGCGCCGGAGCACGGCCCCGGCCCCGACGAGGTGAACCGGCTCGTCGCCGGCGGCGACTACGGCTGGCCGGAGGCCCGGCAGCCGGAGGAGTACGAGAAAACCGACTACGAGCGGCCGGTCGCGAGCAGCCTCGTCGAGCGGACGACGTGGGCGCCGTCTGGCGGCGTCTTCTACACTGGGAGCGTCGAGCCGCTCGCAAACCGGCTGCTCGTCGGCTGTCTCGCCAGCCAGCGACTGAAAGTGTTCACGCTCACGCCCGCCGACGGCGAGGTGCCGCCGCTCGGCGACACCGGGACGCGGTACGACGCCGCCTGGCTCGACGGCACGTACACCGCGACGAGCCACGACGCCTTGGTCGACGAGCTCGGCCGCATCAGACACGTCGAACGGGGGCCGGACGGCGCGCTGTACGCGATCACGTCGAACCGCGACGGCCGCGCGAGCGGCGAGTTCCCGCTGGCGCGCGACGACGTACTCGTCCGCATCACGGCGACCGCGACCGATTAGCGGTCGTCGGTCGAGGTGCGCCCGTGTCCGCAGCTGGCTACGACTGATGGAGCCGGCATCTCCGCCGGCTTTTCCCCCCGGTTCGACGCCCTCCCGGGCGACGCGCCACCCCGCGTCCGCCACTGGACACTGGACCCGGGCTCCGGAGAAGTTCGCCGACGACGCGTGACGGTATCTGAGCACACTCCCCCCGACGCCGTGGTCGTTACTCGCCGTCGGGGGGGTCCTCTCGCCTCGGCTCGCTCGGCTCGTCGTCCGCTTCCCACTCGTACGGCTCGTTCCGCCCGAGCCACGGCCGGACGAGGTCGGTGTACACCCAGTAGGCGTAGCCGCCGATGAGGAGGACGCCGATGACGACCCACGCGTCGATCCCGAACACCCGCGAACGGAGGGCGGCCACGGGCAAAAGCGTCCCTCCGACACGAGCCGCCCAGCAGCGATGCCCCGATACGAGGGTTGACGTGCACGGAGCCCCGCCACCCGATAGATGGGGGCAGCTCGCGACGCGGCCAGCTACCGCCCGACCCTCCCCGAGGCGGCGGTGTTCGTCTCCGGAGTGGCGAGCATGGGCCTCGAGATTCTCGCCGGCCGGCTCATCGCGCCGCAGTTCGGCAGCAGCATCTACACCTGGGGCACGATCATCGGGGTCTTCCTCGCGGCGCTGAGCTACGGCTACTACCGCGGCGGAAAGGCGGCCGCGCGCCGTGCGTCGCTCGGCCGGCTCGCCCGGCTGTTCACCCTCACGGCGCTGTACGTCGTTCTGCTCGTCGCCGCGGGCGACCTGCTGCTCCGGTCGATGACGGCGTTCCCGCTCCCGAGCCGGATGGCGTCGCTGCCGGCGGTGGTCGTCCTCTTCGGCCCGCCGACCTACCTGCTCGGCTTCGTCAGCCCCTACGCCGCCGAACTCTCGGAGAAGGAGGGGACCGGCGCCGCGTCCGGCCACGTGTACGCCGTCGGGACGGTCGGCAGCATCGTCGGTGCGTTCGCGACGACGTACCTGCTCATCCCGACGCTCGAGGTAGACGCCATCGCGCTCGTCTTCGGCCTGCTCGCCGTCGCCACCGCGCTCGTACTCACATATCCGGGCCACGTCCGCGGCGAGACGGGAAAGATACTGCTCGTCGCGGTGCTGCTCGTCGCCGCCCCCGTCGCCGGTGCCGCGGGCGTCTCCGTCGAGGGGCAGGTCGTCTACGAGACGGAGACGGCCTACCAGGAGCTCCGCGTGGTCGACCGCGGCGACGAGCGCACCCTCTATCTCGACGGCCAGCGCCACAGCGCGATGGACCTCGACGACCCGGAACGGCACGTGTTCTCCTACACGCGCTACTTCCATCTCCCCTTCCTGTTCGCCGACGATCCCGACGAGATCGACCGCGTGCTGTTCGTCGGCGGCGGCGGGTTCACCGGCCCGAAGCGGTTCCTCGCCGAGTACCCGAACGTCACCGTCGACGTCGTGGAGCTCGACCCCGCCGTCGTCGACGTCGCCGACGAGTACTTCGGCGTCGAGGAGGACCCGCGGCTGAACGTCCACGTCGGCGGCGGCCGGCAGTTTCTCCGGGAGACGAACCGCACGTACGACCTCATCGTGCTCGACGCCTACCGGCGGGACAAGGTGCCGTTCCAGCTGACGACCCGCGAGTTCATGGCGCTCACGAGCGACCGGCTCGACGACGAGGGGATGCTGTTCGCGAACCTCATCGCCGCGCCGACCGGCCCCGCGTCGAAGTTCTACCGCGCACAGTACGCGACGATGCGGACCGAGTATCCGCAGGTGTACACGTTCCCGACCGTCGGCGGCGCGACCGTCCAGAACGTCGAACTCGTCGCGACCAAGAACGGCACGCGCGTCCCCGAGTCGACGCTGCGCGAACGGAACGCGGCGGGCGCGGCCGGCCTCGACCTCTCCGACGAGATCGGCGACTACGACGCCACGCCGCCACCGACCGACGACGTGCCGGTGTTGCGGGACGACCGCGCGCCCGTCGACAGCCTGCTCGACCCACTGGTCGGCCAGCGGTACGTCGTCGAGCGGGCGAACGAGTCGACGGACGGGGCGCGTGCCGGGCTACCCGAATCAAGGAGAGAGTCCCGCCGTTTACGGCGGGCGTGAATCCGACCCGAATCAAGGAGAGAGTCCCGCCGTTTACGGCGGGCGTGAATCCGACAACAGGGACACAACCGCCGGCGCCGCTCAGTCCGGGGTATTCAAGTCGTCGGCCGCGTGGACAAGCATCCCACGCCACGTTAGTCCGTACTTGTTCTTCGCGTCTTTCAACCGCTCGTACTGTTCTTCGTCCGGCACTTCGATGTGAATGTTCGTCACAATCCGGTCTATGAATAACCATAGATTTATGTTTTACTATCTCGTGGGAGTAGTTGATGAAGCGGACCAACACGTTCGACGTGGTTCCTCAGTCCGAGCAGGACGAGGAGTTGCTTCGACGCCTGTTGGACGCTTCTGCCGCTCTCTGGAACGAAATCAACTACGAGCGCCGCGAGAACTACGCCGACCCGGACGCGGACGTGTGGGACATCAGCGAGTATCGCGGACGCTACGGCGGCACGCTCGGGGCTTCGACCGTTCAGCAAATCGAACGGAAGAACCGCGAAGCGTGGCGGTCGTTCTTCGCGCTCCAAAAGAAGGGCGAAGCCAACGGCACCCCCGGCTTCTGGGGCAACGCCGAGGACGGCCGCGAACTTCGAACGTTCATCCGCAGCACGTCGTACTCCGTCCAGTGGGGCGAATACTCCCGCCTCGAAATTCTCGTCGGAAAAGACCTGAAAGACGAGTACGGGCTTGGATACCGCGAACGACTCCGGCTCGAAGTTCGAGGCGACCCCAACTGGAAAGAGTACGAGAAGCAGGGTCGGTTGGAGTTGTTCTGGGACGAGAACGCACAGACATTCAGGGCCTTTCAGCCAGTTACAATCGACAATTCTCAACTGGCATCATCACTGGCGGACGAAACCGCCGCGCTGGATATCGGTGCGAACAATCTCGTCGCCTGTACGACTACGACCGGCGAACAGTACCTCTACGAAGGTCGGGATTTGTTCGACCGTTTCCGCGACACCACGCGAGAAATCGCGCGGTTACAGTCACTCTTGGACGACGGCCGATACTCCTCAAATCGGATACGGTCGCTGTACCGACGCCGGACGAGACGACGCGACCACGCCCAAGACGCGCTCGCCCGTGACCTCATCGAACGCTTGCACGCCGAGGGCGTCTCCACGGTATACGTCGGGGCGTTGACGGACGTACTCGACACGCATTGGTCGGTCGAAGCGAACGCCAAGACGCACAACTTCTGGGCGTTCCGGGCGTTCACCGACCGACTCGCGTGTACCGCCGGGGAGTACGGCATAACGGTCGAAGTTCGGTCAGAAGCGTGGACAAGTCAAGAGTGTCCGCAGTGCGGGTCGACCGACCGGACGACGCGCCACCGCGACACGTTGACGTGTCCATGCGGCTTCGAGGGGCACGCGGACCTTACGGCGTCGAAAACGTTCCTGAGACGACAGACGGACGTAGCACGGCCGATGGCACGGCCTGTGCGCCTCAAGTGGAACGACCACGACTGGTCAGAGTCACCACGCTCTTGTTCCAACGAGGAGCGCACGAACCCGCAAGTTGCCTCCGTGGGTCGGTGAGCGATACCCCCAGCGCGAGGAAACCCCGGCGTTCACGCCGGGGAGGATGTCATGTGTCGGCTCCGGACTCGACGCCCCCTTCGGTGCCTGACTCGTCGACGGCCGACGCGAACGTCACGCCCCGGACGTCGAACCGTGCCCCGCCGGCCTCGCTTTCCGTGACCGTCACGGTCCAGCCGTGCGCCTCGGCCGCCTCCTGGACGATGGAGAGGCCGAGGCCGGTGCCGTCGTCGCCGGTCGTGTAGCCGGTGTCGAACACCGCATCGCGCTCGTCGGGCGGGATTCCGACGCCGTCGTCGGCGACGAAAAAGCCGTCGTCGGTCTCGCCGACGGTGACGGTGACCGGTTCGTCACGGTCGCCGCCGTGTTTGACTGCGTTGCTCAGCAGGTTCTCCAGCAGGCCGCGAAGCTGTCCCTCGTCGGCGACGACGACCGCGTCGGTGTCGACGGCGAGCGTCGCGTCGCCGGAGTCGACGTGTCGCCACGACTCGGCGGCGAGGTCGGCCAGCGCGACCGGCTCTTCGACCCTCGCCGTCTCTCCCTGCCGCGCGAGCGCGAGCATGTCGTCGATGAGCTGTGCCATCCGCTCGTGTGCCCGGGCGACGGCCGCGAGATCGTCGTTCCCATCGAGCCGTTCTCTCGCGAGCTCGAGTCGCCCCTGTGCGACCGACAGCGGGTTCCGGAGGTCGTGCGAGGCGATGTGTGCGAACCGCTCGAGCCGCCGGTTCTGCGTCTCCAGGGCTTGCTCGCGCTCGCGACGGTCGCTGATGTCCCGGCCGACGCCGACGACACCGGTCGGGGTCCCCTCGGCGTCGGCGAGTCGGGCGGCGGTGAACTCGAATGGCACTCGATCACCGTCGACGGTCACGAGGTCCGCGGTCACCGCGGCGTGGCCGTCGGCGAGGGCCGTCCCGATGGCGTCGGCGACGCGGTCGCGGTGGTCGGGCGCGAACAGCGACACGGCGTCGATGCCATCGAGCGTCTCGTCGTCGTAGCCCGTCACGGCGACGGCGCGCTCGTTCCAGCGCCGTATCTCTCCGTCCGTATCGAGCACGTAGAACACGTCTGCGAGCGCGTCGAGCGCCTGGTCGACGAACGCCCGCTCGTCGCGGAGCGCGCTCTCCCGGCTCGCCCATATCAGTGCGGCCTCGGCGTTCGCAGCGAGCAGCCCGAGCAGCGACTCGTCGACGTCGTCGAACGCGCCGACCGTCGGCGAGCCGACGGTGAGCACGCCGAACTCCCCCAACGGGTGGATGATCTCACCGCGGATGGGCGTCGACTCGTTGTACCGACCCGACTCCGTCGACACGTCGTCGAAGCGACGGAGCTCGCCCTCCTCGAACACGGTCCACGCGACGCCGTCGCCGGCCTCGAACCGCGGCGGCTCGCCGACGATGTCGTCGGCTGTGTCCGTTGCCGCGACGGGTTCGAGCGCGTCGGTCGACTCGTCGTAGAGCCAGCAGCCGGCGAGCGGGATATCGAGCACGTCCCGCGTCGCCTCCACGACGAGTTCCGCGATCTCGACCGGCGTGGATGCGGCCATCAGCTCCCGAGTGGCTGCGTGAAGCTCCTCGACTGCCGCCTTCCGGCGCTCCCGTTCCGTAACGTCGCGACTGAAGCCGACGACCCGGACGACCTCTCCGTCCTCGATGACGGGCTCGGCGCTCACCCACACCCACCGCTCGAAGTCGGCGTCCGGGCCGACGCGATACTCCAGCTCGCCCGGCCCCCCCTCGGAGAGTCGCGTCATCGCTTCGCGGACCCGGTCGCGGTCATCGGGGTGGACCACGTCGATGAACGCAGTCGGATTCTCGGCGAGTTCGTCGACGGAGCCGCCGTACACCTCCTCGTAGGCGTCGTTGACGAACAGCAGCTCCGACCAGTCGCCGGAGAACGTCCACAGCACGTCGTCGGTGCGCTCGGCGAGTTCGCGGAGCCGCGACTCCGTCCACACGGCCGCCTCGCGGGCGCGGAACTCAGCCGCAGCGTTGCGGATACGGTTCGCGAGCAGGTCGTACTGCTCCGTCCCCGACTCCTTCCGGAGGTAGTCCGTGACGCCCGCGGAGATGGCCTCGCTCGCGATCTCCTCGCTCCCCTTCCCGGTGAAGAGGATGAAGGGGAGGTCGGGGTGATGCTCGCGAACCCGTTCGAGCAGTTCCAGCCCGTTCATCCCCGGCATATCGTAGTCCGAGACGACGCAGTCGACCTCGGGTCCGAGGGCGTCGAGCGCCGCCTCCGGGCCGGCGACGGTCGTCACCGAGATGCGATCGTCCTCGCGGCGGAGGAACGCGGCCGCCGTCTCCGCGACCGTCGGCTCGTCGTCGACGTGCAGGACGTGTATCCCCTCGTGGTGCTCCTCCATCATCGAGAAGTACCCGCCACCACTATCGGGAGGCTCGTCCATGCGTGTCCACACACCGCACGGCGACAAAAGCGCGTTGCCGCGGGTCGCCCGCGCTCGGAGCTGGGCTACTCCAGCCCGAGCCCTTCGGCCGCGAGGTCGGCGATGCGCTCTTTCACCGCGGGGTCGACCTCCGCGACCGCCTCGCCGTCGTGCTGGCGTTCGTTGTGGCGGTCGAGCGCGTCGGCGACCTCCGGCAGAGGGACGCGCGTCTCCGTCCCGCACGCCTCACAGACGACCGGGACCGCAGGGGGCTCGTCGCTCATGTCCCTGCGTGCGGCGCGTTCAGGCAAAACCTCGACGGTTCGGGTCGGGTGGCCGTCGGTAGCGCCACGGCTCACAGCCCGAGCAGCCGACGGAGCCGTGCGAGCGGTCCCGGCGACTCGACGCCGAGTTCGACCGCGATGGCGTCGAGCTCCTCGTCGGCGTAGCGGTCGTCCTCGCGGGCGTCCGCGAGCCACGCCGCCCACTCTGCCTCGGAGAGGACGCCCCGCGAGCGGTCGCTCCACTCGGCGACGAAGGCCTCCCGTGAGGGGACGGCCACGTCCATCCCCGTCCCGCCCCAGTACAGCGGCGCGAGGACGAACGCCGTGTCGGGGTCGTCGCTCGGCCGGAACCGGTACGGGTACCCCTCGTAGTGGAAGGCGTCGTCGGGCGTCACCGTCTCGCCGGTCGGGAGTTTGAGCCGGTCCACACCGGCGATAGGGTGGCGACGCGGAAGAGCCGTGCGGCCGTGGCAGCTCCGCTCCGGGTCGCCGTCGCTCGTGATTCGGCCGCGAACGCCGGAAACTTAACACCGGTGACGCTCTCCCCTCGGGCATGCAGATCGGCTCGCGCCGCGCCGTCCTCAACCCGGCCAGCGGGACGGGTGACCACGCCGAGTACGTCACCCGGCTGCTGGAGGCGCGCGGCTTCGCAGTCGACGAGACAGCTGACGCCGGCGACGCCCGACGGCTCGGCCGCGAGGCGGGCGAGCGCCGCGTCTCAGAGCTCGCGGTCTGTGGCGGCGACGGCACGGTGAACGAAGTGCTCCGCGGGCTCTCAGACGCAGACGCGGTCGGCGACGTGACCCTCGGTATCGTCCCGTGCGGCACCGCGAACATCCTCGCACGAGAGCTCGGCATCCGCGACGTCCGCCACGGCGTCGACATTGCGGACAGCGGGCCGGTCCGCGAGGTGGACCTCGGCTACGCGGGCGCGGACCCCTTCGCCGTCTCGTGTATCGCCGGCTTTCCGGCGGACGCGAGCCTTGCGGCCTCCGCGGAGCTGAAGGAGCGGTTCGGCACGCTCGCCTTCCTCATCAGCGGCGTCCAGGAGGCGGTCGACTTCGACGGCATCGAGATCGACCTCGACGCGACGGTCGCGGACGGCACCGAGCGGTGGCACGGCGAGGCGACGTGCGTGCTCGTCGGCAACGCCCGGAAGTTCATCGAGGAAGGGGGGCAGGCGGCCATGGAAGACGGGCTGTTCGACGTGGCCGTCGTCGACCGGATGCCCGCCGGCAACCTCGTCGCGGAGGCGATCGGCCACCGCGTCCTCGGCCGGGAGACGCCCGGCGTCACCCACCTGCAGGCGCGCGAGCTCACCATCTCGGGTCCGGAGCCGATCACGTTCTCGCGGGACGGCGAGCTCGCCACCCACGAGACGCTCCGACTGCGAAACGAGCCGCGGACGCTCTCCGTGCGCGTCGGCCCGGCCTACGAGCCCGCCCCCTGATGGCCGCGTCGCCCTGCTCTCCCGTCACCACGCCGCCTCGAGTACACCCCGCAGCTCGTCCACCGTCGCGTCGAGCCCCGGCGGCGCGTTCGCCATGAACGCGTCCTCGTGGGTGATCTCGGCCGCGCGGTCGAGCCCCGACTCGGGGACCGGCGTCTTCCGGAGCTGGGTCGGGAGGCCGAGCCCGTCGCGCACCGCGGCGACGGCGTCGACGATGCCCTCGGCCGTCGTCTCGGGCGTCTCCGCCTCGACACCGAACCCCTCGGCGAGCAGGTCGCGGCGACCGTCGACCTGCTCGAACAGGTACGCGAGCGCGTGGGGCGCGACGGCGCCGTGGGCCGCCCCCTGCTGGACGTCGCTCACCGCCGTCAGCCCGTGGCCGAACGCGTGGATGAGCGAGAGGGTCGTCCCGTCCGGCCGCGAGACGCCGTACTGCGCGAGCATGATGCCGGCGACGGCGTCGCGCAGGGTGTCGAGATCGTCCGTGCCGTCGCGCGGCCCGGCCGCGCGACCGTCTCGCGCCGTCTCCGACGGCGCCCGCCCCCCGAGTTCGGGGAGCGCGTCGAGACAGAGCCGGAGCGCGTGAATCGCCGTCGCGTCCGAGACGGCCGTCGCGTTCGCCGCGTACAGCGTCTCGACTGCCTTGTCGAAGCCGTTCATCGCGGAGGCGGCGAGTACGCCCGCTGGCGTATGCCGGTACAGCTCCGGGTCGTAGAACAGCGCCGTCGGCATCAGCTGCTCGTCCGAGATGCCGCCGCCGACCGCCTCGTCGACGCCGCCGGACTCGGGCGTCGCCGTCAGCCCCGCGACCTGCGTCAGGTCCGCGCCGGCCAGCGTCGTCGGAACGGCGACGACCGGTGGGAGCTGGCCGTCCGGAATCGCCAGCGTCCCCGTCTCGGCCACGTCCGCGGCCGCCTCGGCGACGGGCTGTCCGCTCGCGGTCAACACCGCCGCTGCCTTCGCCACGTCGAGCGCGGACCCGCCGCCGAGCGCGCAGAACGCATCCGCGTCGGTGTCGTGGTACGCATCGCGAGCGCCCGCGGCCTCGACGAGCGCTTTCCGGGCGCTGGTGCCCGCGAAGGTGCCGGCGTGACGGTCGCCGAGCCCGGTCTCGACCGGGTCGCGCACCTCGGGTGTCGCGCCGACGCTCTCCCCGCAGCAGACGAGTGCGTTCTCGATACCCTGCGTCGCGAGCTCCTCCTCGAGGTCGGCGACGCTGCCGTCGCCGAACCGGACGACGCCGGGTTCGTACGCGAACCGGAACGGTGTCGGTAGGTCCATGTCCCGCCTTCCCGCTCGGGAGGCAAAACCGTGTGGTGTCCCCGGTGTCACCCGCTGACGGGGCCGTTGCCGAGAGTACTTGTCTCCGAGACCCGTTGCTCCGCCGTGAGCGACCACGACGTCACGGCCGAGCGGCCGGACAGCATCATGCACACGGTGGGGTGGGACCACGTCACGCTCGTCGGGAGCAACGCCGACGACACCGTCGCGTTCTACCGCGACGTGCTCGGGCTCCCGCTGGTGGCTCGCCAGCCGAACCTCGACCGCGAGTCCGTCGAACACCTCTTCTTCGACGCCGGCGACGGCCGGCTCGTCACCTTCTTCGTCGACGACGCTCGCGAGTCGGTCGACGAACAGGCGCCCGGCGTCGGCGCGGTCCACCACCTCGCACTCCGCATCGAGCCCGCCGAGCTGCCTGCGATCCGCGACCGCCTGCTCGACGCCGGCCACGAGGTGAGCGAGTTCGACCGCGGTGCGTTCCACTCGCTGTACACCCGCGACCACAACGGGCTCGTGATCGAACTCGCGGCAGACAAGTACGAGATTCCGGACGACCGGCGCGGCGAGATTCTCGCGCGCGCGCAGGTCGCCCGAGTCGCCGCGGGCGACGAGTACGTCGACGACGCCCATCTCAAGACGGCGCTCGAGGAGCTCGGGCTCCCGGTCGAGCCGAACGACCTTCCCGACGCCGCGACCGGCCGCGACTTCTGACTCGGCCGTGGACGGTCGGTGAGCGCCGACTCCGTCGCGGGGAGCGCGTCCGCGTCGGAGGCAACACACAGTGTCATCACCCGGCGTCGTCGGCGCGGCGTCATAAACGCCCACAAGCGGTTACCCCCCGGCGGAAGGTCTAAACGCGGCGGTTCGCAACGCCGTGACATGAATCGCCGCCACGTCGCGGCAGCCCTCCTCGCCGCGCTTGCCGTCCTCGCGCTGGCGACGGCCGCCGCCTCGCTCGACGTCCTCGGCAACGAGGGCGGCGACTTCGGCGCTGGCAGCGGCGACGGCGCGGGCGTGGGCACTGCCGGCTCCGGCGGCTTCTCGTTCGCCGAGCCGTCGGCGACGGAGCCGATCGACCTCGGGCCGCTCGCGTCGACGCTCGTCCTCCTCGTCTTCCTCCTGCTCGCTGTCTACGGGCTGGTCGCCTACTGGCGGACGATCGGCCTCGCGGGGCTCGCGTCCGTCGCCGCTGGCGCGCTGCTCGTGGCGCTGTTCCTGCTGTTCAACTTCCGGCGAACGACCGGGGGTGGGCTGCCGGGCAACGCGACGGAGAACGCGACGATATTCGCCGGCGGGGGCGGCGGATCGCTGCTCGCCGGCGAGTCGACGACGGCGCCGGCCGACCCCTCGTTCGCCCTCGCCGTGGTGGTGTTGCTCGGAATCGTGGGCGCCGCCGCCGCGTTCGTCTCGTTCGGCCGCGACGACATCGTCCCGGCGACGGCGGACGGGAAGGAGCCGTCCGACGGGGACGTGGCCGCGGTGGGTCGCGCCGCCGGCGAGGCGGCCGACCGGATCGCTGCCGGCACGGACGTCGAGAACGAGGTGTACCGGGCGTGGGAGACGATGACGGACTACCTCGACGTCGAGGACCCGGAGACGAGCACGCCGGCCGAGTTCGCGGCGGCGGCCGTCGACGCCGGCATGGACGACGACGACGTGGTGGCGCTGACTCGGCTGTTCGAGGAGACGCGGTACGGCGGCTACGAGGTGACGGCAGAGCGGGAGGCGCGCGCGCTCGACGCGCTGCGTGACGTGGAGGCCGCGTACGCTGACGGGGAGGAGCCGCAGTGAAGCGGTCGCTCACGCTCGGCGCGCTCCTCATCGTCGCCGGCTTCGTCGGGGTCGCCCTCCCGGAACTCACCGCGTGGGTGCCCGCGGTCGAGGCCCTGCCGCTGCTCGTCGCCGCCACGGCGACCATCGCGGGGGTCGCCGCGCTCCGCGACCGACTGAACGCGGCGGGGGAGGCCGCCCACCCCGCGGAGCGCGAGGAGTACGGCGAGGCGCCGACGCCGGGGACCGAGTTCGACGATCTGCTCGCGGAGATCCGTCCGCTGCGCTCGCGGGGCGACGACCGGCGACGCGACCGGGTCAGGGCCCAACTGGAGCAGGTCGCGGTCGACGTGCTCACTCGGGAGGGCCACTCGGAGGCAGCGGCCCGCGACTTGCTGGCGAGCGGCGAGTGGACCGACGACCCCGTCGCCGCGGCGCTGTTCGCCGCCGACCCGCCGCCGATGCCGTTCGACCGGCGCGTCAGTTCGCTGTTCGACCGGACGCCGACGTTCACGCGCCGAGCACGGCGAGCCATCGAGGTTCTCGCGGAGCGGGCGCCAGCCGGGGCTCCGGGGGCGGACGGATGACCGTCGTCGCCGACCGCGAGACGGAGCGGTGGACCGGCGTCGTCGCTATTGCCCTGTTCGCGCTGGCCGTCGCGCTCGTCGTCTCCCGTCCGGCGCCGCTGCTCGCCGGGTCGCTCGCCGTCGTCGTCGCGGCCGCAGTCCGGTTCTCGTCGCCACCTGCGCCGGACCTGGCAGTGGAACGAGAGCTCTCGACGACCGACCCCGCGCCCGACGGACCGGTGACGGTGACGCTGTCGGTCCGCAACGACGGCAACGGGACGCTTCCGGACCTTCGCGTCGTGGACGGTGTTCCAGACGGCGCCCGGGTGACCGACGGCTCTCCCCGACTCGGCACCGCGCTGCGGCCGGGGGCGACGGCGCGCATCGAGTACACCGTCCGACCGGTGCGCGGTCGCCACGAGTTCGACCCGACGACGGTGCTCGCGCGCGGCTACACCGGCGCCCACGAGCGTGAGCTCGCCGTCGACCCGGACGGGCCGGCGGTCGTCACCGCCCGGCCGCGGCTGCAGGCGGGGGCACCGTTGCCGTTACGCACACAGGCGACGCCGTACGCCGGTCGCCTCGCGACGAACGAGGCGGGAGACGGCGTCGAGTTCCACTCCATCCGCGAGTACCGTGCGGGCGACGCGCTCTCGCGGGTCGACTGGCGGCGCGTGGCGCGGACCGGCGAGTTCTCCACCGTGCAGTTCAGACAGGAGCGGGCGGCGTCGGTCGTGCTCGTCGTCGACACCCGGGAAGAAGCCCACGTCGCGGCGTCGCCGGCCGCGCCGGGCGGGCCGAACGGCGTCGCTCGGTCGGTCGCGGCGGCCGGCGAGGCGTTCGCGTCGCTTTTCGCCGCCGGCGACCGGGTCGGCCTGACGGCGTTCGGGCCCGAGGACGCGTGGCTCGCGCCCGGCACCGGCGAACAGCACCGCGCCCGCGCCGCCGAGCTGTTCGGGACGGCCCGGGCGTTCTCGCCGGTTACCTCCGAAGAGCCGTTCTTCGCGTGGCTCGCCGTCCGTCGACTCCGGCGACGGCTTCCCGCCGGCTCGCAGGTCGTGCTGTTCTCGCCACTCGCCGACGACTACGTCGTCGAGACCGCGCGCCGCGTCGACGCGTACGGTCACCCCGTGACGGTCGTCAGCCCGGACCCGACGGGCGACGCGACGACAGGCCAGCGGCTCGCTCGCATGGAGCGCCGCGGCCGCCTCTCGACGCTGCGCCGTGCCGGCATTCGCGCCGTCGATTGGGGAGACGAGCCGCTGGCGACGGCGGTCGCCGACGCCCGGCGACGGTGGTCGGCATGAGCGCCGGGCGCCGGGCGGCAACGTCGGACGGGACGGTCCAGAGCGAGAAACGAGCCGAGACGGCCACGTCCGACGCGGACGCCGAGCGCGTCGACACCGCCGAGTTCGTCGCCGGCGTCCCGACGCTCTCGCGGGCGGTGACGGCGACGGCCGCCCTGGTCGCCGCGGCGGCGCTGGCGTCGGTTCCACTCGCAGCCGCTGTCGGCTTCCTCGGCGCGCTCGTCGTCGTCGCGGCCGTTCAGCGTGGCTCGCGCCGCCTGCTCGACGCCGGGGTCGGCGCGCTCGTCGGTGGCGTACTCACCGCTGGTGCGCTCGGTGCGGGGCCGGAGCCGCTGCTCGTCGCCGTCGCGGCCGCGCTGGTCGCGTACGACGCCGGCGAGACGGGCATCTCGGTCGGCGAACAGCTCGGACGGCGGGCGCGCTCGCGTCGCCTCGTCGCGGCCCGGGCCGCGACGAGCGTCGGGCTCACCGCCGTCCCGACTGCCCTCGCGTACGGCGCCTTCCGGCTCTCGACGGGCGCGCCGTCGACCGCTGCGGTGACGCTGCTCGTCGTCGGGGCGCTGGTCGTCGCCGTCGCCCTTCGGTGACCGCGGCATCTCAGGCGGGTCACCGTCCCCGTGACGGCGACGACCGCACCGTCCCCGTGACGGCGACGACCGGAGGCTTATGTCGCGACCGCGCGAAGCCGCCCCGTGGCCGAACGACTCGACATCGACCACGGCCTCCCCGACGAGGTCGCCGACGCGCTCGGCGACGACCTCCGAACCGTGGGGACGCTGTACAACGACCTCCAGGACCTCGACGACGACGCCTTCGACGAGCGGTTCGCGAGGGCGCACGAGGCGCTCCGCGAGGCGGTCGACGCGGACGCCGACTTCGTCATCGGCGTGCTCGGCCTCGCCGTCGATCCCGAGCCGGCGGGGCCGCTCGTCGCCGGTGCGTCGCTGCTTTCAGTCCACGAACCGCACGACGACGGGAGCGTCGACCGCCTTCTCTACACCGGTCCGGCCGACGGTGCGGCGGACACGTTCGTCATGCTTCCCCTCCGTCCGGACGACTGCCCGCCCGGGACCGACCAGCGCGCGGCCGAGCTCTCGCTCGCGGAGTTCCGCGAGATCGTGAGCGCGATGACGTACCAGCGGTTCGACCTCCTACAGAACGACCTCGACTCGTACCGCGACTCGTATCTTCGGCCGACAGTCAGGGGGCTGGAAGCGTACGTCGCGGCGACGCGGGCCGACGAGTAGCAGCGGGTCACAGCGTCGGCACGGGGACCGCCTCGAGCGTCTCCGCGATGACCGCCCGCTTGTCGACGTTCTCGACGGCCGCGTCCGGCGTGAGGACGAGCCGGTGGGCGAGCGCCGCCGGCGCAATCCGCTTTACGTCGTCGGGCGTGACGAAGTCGCGACCCTCGACGACCGCCCGGGCGCGTGCCACTTCGAACAGCCGCTGGGTGCCGCGGGGAGAGACGCCCACGTCGACGCGGCGATCCTCGCGGGTTGCCCGCGCAACCGCGGCGACGTACCGCAGCAGGTCCGGCTCGACGCGAACCTCCTCGGCGGCCGCGCGCAGCGTCTCGACGCGCTCGGGGGAGAGCACGCGCTCGATAGAGGGAGCCCGTTCGGCGCGGCCCGCGCGGCGGCGCAACAGCTCCACCTCCTCGGCCTCGTCCGCCGGGTAGCCGACGGCGGTCTGGAGCGCGAACCGGTCGAGCTGCGCCTCCGGGAGCGCGAAGGTTCCCTCCTGCTCGACGGGGTTCTGCGTCGCGATGACGAAAAAGGGGGAGGGAAGCTCGTGCGTGTCGCCGTCGACGGTGACCTGCTCTTCCTCCATGGCTTCGAGGAGGGCGGCCTGCGTCTTCGGCGGCGCGCGATTGATCTCGTCGGCCAGCACGACGTTCGCGAACACCGGCCCTTCCCGGAACTCGAACGTACGGTCGCGCTCGTCGAAGACGTACGAGCCGGTGACGTCTGCCGGCAGCAGGTCGGGCGTGAACTGCACCCGGGAAAACGAGAGGCCGAGCGCCGTCGCGAACGAGCGCGCCGTGAGCGTCTTCCCCGTGCCGGGGACGTCCTCCAGCAGCACGTGGCCGCGGGCGACGACGCCGGTGAGCACCGTCTCGAGGAACGCCCGATCCGCGATGACCGCCTCGCTCACGGCGTCGAGGACCGCCCGGCAGTCGTCGTGGGCGGCGTCGATATCCATACGCGAGCACGGTGTGCCCGGCGCTTAGGGGTGTCGCTCCGACGGGTCGGTCCGGCGAGACCGTAACCCATAAAGTCGCCACCGGCGGAGTACCGACCGAGCCGAGGTAGCCTAGCCTGGCCAAGGCGGCAGATTCGAAATCTGCTGTCCTCACGGACACATGAGTTCAAATCTCATCCTCGGCGCTCCGTCGATTCGACTACCGAGCACCGCACAGCGTGTGCTCGCGAGGCGTTCTCCCCGTCGCTTCCTGTCGAACGCTGTCGCTCCGTCGCCGTTCGCCGACGGTCGGTTCGGGTTCGGGCAACTTTCGCCAGCGGTAAGGCGACGAGTCGCGGAGCGACCGTATGCACGTCGTAGAGAACACGCTCGGCGTCGACGTCGGCGTCTTCCTCGCCCGGCCGCTGTTCGCCCACCTCGCGACCGCCTCGCCCGGCGGTCCCCGTGATTCGCCCGTCTGGTATCTGTGGGACGACGACGACCGGACGCTATGGATCGACGCCGACTGCGCGTCGAACTCCTACACCGACCGGCTGGCGGCCGACCCGCGATGTGCCGTCGGCGTCGTCGACTCCGAGCCGTCGCGCGGGCTCATCCAGCACGTCGGCGTCCGCGGCGAGGCGACCGTCGAGCCGTTCGACGCCGACCGCGCCGAGCGGCTCTACGCGCGATATCTCGGTCCGGACGTCGACGCGTGGGACCCACGGTTCAGTACGTACGTGCGGGACCCGCCCGAGACGGCCGCCCTCGTCCGCGTGGAGCCGGAGACGGTCGTCGCGCGCGACCAGTCGTACCGGCCGGCGCCGGGCGTCTGAGCCGGGGGCGCGTGGCTACTCGGCGCGCAAAGGTCTACTTCTCCACGTCGGGGCCCGTCGGCCCGGTGCGGTCGCGGACGAAGCCGCCACGAAAGGCGAGCCACGCGAGCACGCTGACGAAGAGGATCGGCGGGAGAATCATAAAGCCCCACAGCGGGTCGAGCCCCCACTCCAGCAGGAGCACGACGTCGGCGATGCCGAGCGCGAGGAACGGCAGCGTCGCGAGGAACGCCCGCTTCCGGCTGAGCTCGTACCCGCTCGTGTCGCCGTCCATGGGCGGAGTTGGGGCGGCGCGGGCAAAAGGTGTGCGGGACTCCTCTCGGAGAGCTCACCGCCCCTCGAACGTCGGGTCGCGCCCCTCGATGCGCGCCTCGAACCCCTCGCGGTAGTCGCGGGTCGAGTCGAGCTCGCGTCCGAGCGCTCGCTCGCGTTCGAGCCCCTCCGCCAGCGGCATCTCCAGCGCCTCGTCGAGCGCCTGCTTCGCGCGGGGCATCCCGAGCGGCGCGTTCGCCGCGAGCGAGTCAGCAAGCTCGCGGGCGGCTGCGTCTACCTCCTCGTCCGGGACGACCTCGTTGACGAGTCCGCAGGCGTCCGCCTCGGCCGGGTCGATGAACTCCCCCGCGAGGACGAGCTCCTTCGCCTTCGCCAATCCGACGAGTCGGGGGAGCCGCTGGGTCGCGCCGCCGTGGGGGAACGTCCCCAGCTTCACCTCGATGACGCCGTACGTGGCGTCGGCGCCGAGCACGCGAAAATCACAGGGGAGCGTCAGCTCGAACGCCCCGGCGGGCGCCGCCCGCTTGATCGCCGCGACGGTCGGCACCGACACCGACGCCAGCGCGTCGAGCAGGTCGGGAAACGCGCCGCGTTCCGGCCCGTCCGCGTCGGCGCGGGCTCGCATCATCTCGAGGTCCATCCCTGCACAGAACACCGGCCCCTCGCCGCCGAGCACGACGGCGCGCACGTCCTCGTGTGCGTCGGCTCGCTCCAGCGCCGTCGCGAGGTCCTCCATGAGGGGGACCGTCATCGCGTTGCGCTTCTCGGGCCGGGAGAGCGTCACGTCCGCGCGGTGGCCGTCGACGGTGAGCGCGGCGAGGCCGCTACCGATTCGTTCCATGTACGTTCCCGGTGTCCGGCTCACTTGAAGCTGGAGGGCCGGGTGGCAGCCACCGGTCGAAACCAGCGGGAGTTCCGTCCGGAGCCAGTCCGTTACGAGTCCGCGCTCGCGTCCCCGCCGCCCGGCGTCAGCCCGGAGACGGCCTCGCCGAGCGCGTCGACGCTCCCGGAGAGGAACTCGTTGATCGTGTCGTGGACGTCACCGACGAAGTCGGGTACCGGCTCGGGAAGCTCGCCCGGTGGATCGGCGTCGCCGTTCGGTCCCGCGTCGCTATCGGCCGCACCAGGGGCCGCGGCAGCCGCCCCTGCGCTCGCGAGGAGCGCGAGAGCGACCAGCGCCGCGACCGCGGTTCTGAGTCCGTTCATCGCATCTCCTCTTCGGTCGGGGAGCTACTTGAGGGGATGAGAGCGTTCAGTCAGTTCGTGCAGTTCAACCCGCTACGGCCTCGATTTCGGAGAGATAAACGGTCTGAACGCTCCGCCGTGGCCTCACGACTCCTCCGCGACCGGGAGGTCGTCCTGTTCGCCGGGATCGGGGTTCGTCCGCGGGCGGACGCGGCGCCCACCGACGACGTAGCCGTCGACGGGGCTGTCGTCCCACGGCGCGGCGTTCTGGACCCAGACGGTCCGGCTGGGAGGCGAGACGGTCCGCGCCCACTGTCTGGCGAGCGCCTTCGTGGCGAACGTCCGCCGGCTGCCGTGCTCGCGGACCCACTGGCCAGCCCCCGGTGACACCTTTCGGGCCGACCGCTTGACCTCGACGACGTAGCCCTCGCTCACAGGTCGCGTTGTGACCGCTTCGGCCAAAATCCTACGGGTTCGCGGCCGCCGCCCCAGCCGCTCCGGCCGTCACCCACCGCGACCGTGCGTCAGTCGTCGGCGAGTGCCCGCTCGGGCGCGTCGGCAAGCAGCCGGTCGAGCGCGTCGACCATCGCCCGCACCGAAGCGACGGTGATGTCCGCGTCGCTCGCGGTGACGGTGACAGACCGGTCGCCGCGAGACATCTCCACCTCGACGGTGACGACGGCGTCCGTGCCGCCGGTCACCGCGTCGACGTGATACGAGTCGAGCGCGGCGCCCGCGGCCTCGCCGAGCGCCGCCCGCGCGGCGCTGACGGCGGCGTCGACCGGGCCGTCGCCGGTCGCAGCGGCGGTCTTCTCCTCACCGTCGACGCGGAGGTGGACCGACGCGGTCGGGGTCGCGCCGCCCGCGGCCGCCGTCATGTCGAGCAGCTCGACCCGGCGGTCGCGGTCGCGACCCTGCACGTCCTCGGCGATGGTGAGCAGGTCGGCGTCGGTGACGCGCTTGCCGCGCTCGCCGAGCTGTTTCACCCGGGAGACGACCTCCGAAAGGTCCTCGTCGTCGATGTCGACGCCGTGTTCCGAGAGCGCGGCCGCGACGCCGGCGCGCCCGGCGTGTTTCCCGAGGACGAGCCGGCGCTCCCGGCCGACCGTCTCGGGCGGGTACGGCTCGTACATCGCGTCGTCCTTCAGCGTCCCGTCCGTGTGGATGCCCGACTCGTGGGTGAAAGCGTTCTCGCCGAGGACGGCCTTGTTCGGCGGGAGATTCACCCCGGTGGCGTCCGCGACGAGCCGGCCGAGCTCGTAGAGCTGCTCCGAGTCGACGGTCGCCACGTCGTAGCCGTGCTGGAGCGCGATGGCGACCTCCTCCAGGGCGACGTTGCCGGCGCGCTCGCCGATGCCGTTCACCGTCGCGTGGACGAGGTCGGCGCCGGCCGCCACGGAGGCGAGCGCGTTCGTGACGCCGAGCCCGAGGTCGTCGTGGGTGTGCGTGCTCGTCGGGCCGTACGCCGCGAGCCGCGAGACGGCCGCGACCGTGTGGTCGGGCGTCGCGTGGCCCACCGTGTCCGCGTAGCAGAACCGGTCGGCACCGGCGTCGTGGGCCGTCTCCGCGAGCTGTTCGAGAAACTCGAGGTCGGCGCGGGAGCCGTCCTCGCCGAGCGCCTCGACCCACAGCCCGTGGTCGGTCGCGTACTCGACGAGCTCGGCGACGGTGTCGAGCACGCCCTCGCGGCTCGTCCCCACCTTCGTCTCGACGTGCCGGTCGCTCGCCGGGACGACGATCGTGACGCCGTCGACGCCGCAGTCGAGCGCGAGGTCGATGTCCCCCTGGACGCCGCGGGCGAAGGAGGTGACCGTCGCGTCGAGGGCGAGGTCGGTCACCTTGCGGATGGTCTCGCGCTCGCCCGGTCCGGTGCAGGCGCTGCCGGCCTCGATGACGTCGACACCGGCGCCGTCGAGCTCGCGGGCGATGTGTGCTTTCTGTTCGGGCGACAGCGACACGCCTGGCGCCTGCTCGCCGTCGCGCAGGGTCGTGTCCAGAAACGAGACGTCCGCGTCGCCGAGCGGTCGCGTCAGGTCGTGCTCACCGAAAAGCGTCTCAGAACCGTCGAATTTCACGGCCAGCCGCCTTGCGGCGACTTCCTCTATCCTCCATGTGTTCCATGGTATGCATCGACAGGAGCGGCCGACGGTAATAAACCCACGGCTTCGGACAGGTACTGCTGCTGTCGCCGATACCGGTCGAAATCCGATACCGTCGTCGACCTGTAGCCGTCGCACCCGGCCGCTTCACCTCACAGCAGTACGGGACGGAAACAAACGACATCGGCTCCGCTGACATCCGAGTAGCCGGACAGCGTTCCTGCCGAAACGGCCGTTAGGCAGGTGTGCGTGTCTATCGAGACTCCTCGTGTTGGGATGCCAGACGTTGTTGAGCGTCGGCGATCGCTTCCACTGCCACGAGGGCTCTCCAAAGGAAGTACAGAAACACGATCGCGAAACCTGGGAAGACGCCGAGCAACAGCTGCCCCGCGATGAGTACCGAGTACGCGAGGAGAACGGCGTAGAACACCGCTATCACGACGAGCCAGTTGCGGGGAACCGACGGTGGGGACCAGTCCGACATACGTTCCGGTGGAACTGTTGCTCGCTTATGAGTTACGCTGCTTGACTGAGCAGGAGCCCAGAGAATCGGCGTGCGGTTCGAACGGAGGGGAACCGACACCCTCACCGCGTCAGCGGTGGGTGGCCGACGACTCGATGCGGACCCGGTCGCCCGACTCGACGCCCGCTGCGGCGCCCGCGGACAGTTCCACCACCGTGTCGGCGACCGCGCTCCCCTGCCCGGTCCACGCCGACAGCGTCGCGACCCGCTGGACGATTTCGTCGGCGAGCCAGACGGCGTCGATGTCGAACGGGACGAACAGCATGTGGAGCCGTCGCCGTGCCTGCCCGTCGAACCGGAAGACGAGCGCGTAGTCGTCCGGCACCGACCGACGGAACATTAGCCCCCGTGCCCGCGAGAGCGGCCCGTCGGCGACCGCCACGTCGGTCGCGAGCACGCGCTCCGTCTCGCTCTCGCCGGGCCCCTCGTGAACGACGCGCACGGGCCGGACGACGACGCCGGTCCGCTTCACGGTTTCGGGCCCCACCCGTCGGCGCGGCGCCCCGTCGCGGCCCGGATGACGACAGCTATACCACGGCGACCCACCACGGTGCCGTATGCGCGACGCGCACCCCCGAGAGCGCGAGGTCGGCGTCGAGTGGTACGTCAGCGACGCCGACGGCACCGGCGGGCGGCTGCGCGCAACCCCCGAGGCGTTCCGGGTGCGCGAACTCGAGGCGTTCGACACCGAGCCGCTCGACGCCGATCCCGGCTCGTATCCCCATCTCGTCCTCCGTGCGACGCTGCGCTCGTGGGACACGAACGACTTCGCGGGCGCGCTCGCCGCGAAGCTCGGCATCTCCCGCGAGCGCGTCTCGTGGGCCGGGACGAAGGACAAACGTGCCGTCACGACACAGCTGTTCTCCGTCGAGGGGGTCGACGTGGCCGCGCTCCCCGAGCTCGACGAAGCGGCGATGGAGCCGCTCGGCCGCGCCGGCCGGCCGGTGCTGTTCGGCGACCTCGCGGGCAACGAGTTCGAGATTCGGGTCACGGAGCCCGAGGCGCCCGAGCACGCCGACCCCGTCACCGAGACGCTCCGCGCGTTCGCGGGCGGCGACCGCGTCGGCGTGCCGAACTACTTTGGTCCCCAGCGGTTCGGCAGCGCCCGCCCCGTCACCCACGAGGTCGGACTGGCGCTGCTGCGCGGTGAGTGGGAAGCTGCGGTGTGGCAGTACGTCTGTGCACGGAGCGAGGCCGAGCCGGACGCCTCCAGCGAGGCGCGTGTGGCCGTCGCCGAGCGGTGGGGGAACGACTGGGGGGCGCTCACGGAGCTGCTCCCCCGGCGGCTCAGCTACGAGCGGTCGCTGCTGCAGGGGCTCGCGGAGGCGGACGAGGACGGCCCGGCGGCGTTCCGCGCGGCGCTCGAACGGCTCCCCTCGAATCTCCAGCAGCTGTTCGTCCACGCGGCACAGTCGTACGCGTTCAACCGGATGCTCTCGGCGCGACTAGAGCGGGGACTCCCCTTCGACGCTGCGGTCGCGGGTGACGTGGTGTGTTTCGCCGACCGCGACGCCCCCGAACACCTCCCGCTACCCGACCCCGACCGCACACAGCGCGTGACTGCTGAGCGGGTCGACACGGTGAACCGCCACGTCGAGCGCGGCCGGGCGTTCGTCACCGCGCCGCTGGTCGGCACCGACACGGAACTCGCAGACGGCGAGCAGGGGGAGATCGAGCGCGACGTGCTCGCAGACCTCGACCTCGCTCGGGAAGATTTCGAGTTACCCGGCGAGTTCGGCTCGACGGGCACCCGGCGCGCAGCGCTCGTGACGACGGAGATGGCGGTCGGCCACGACCCGCTGACCTTCTCCTTCGCGCTGCCGAAGGGGAGCTACGCGACGACCGTCCTCCGGGAGTATCTGAAGGTCGACCCGGCTGCGCTCTCCTGACCGGCTCGCACGACACGGGCGACCGCCGGCGCTCGGCTCGGGCTCGGAGGCGCCCCACCGACCGCAGCCGCGCCGCTTATCGGGCGCGACGACCTTCGCCCACCATGGACTGCCGGCAGTGTGGGACGCCGCTCGAACGCCCCGGAGACTTCTGTCTCACCTGCCGGTCGCCGAACGCGGACGCCGTCGTGCTCGAGCTGGCCCGCGACCGCGCGACGGTTACCTGTCTGTACGATGGCGAGCGGGTCGCTGGCCGAACCGTCACCACGCGCCCGGAGGACGACCCGGAACAAGAACCCCGCGAGCTGCGGAACTTCGCCGGGCTCGTCGCCGACGAGGTCCACCGAAAGCGGCCCGAAGAGGTGTACGCCGCCGGCGACCGCGACGTGCTCGATGCGGTTCGCGGCGAACTCCACTACTCGCTGTACCGGGTTGCCGACGACGACCCGGTGGCGGCCGTCCTCTCGCGCCAGGACGACGCGCCGCTGGACGTCGTCGACAAGCCCGTCGCCGAGAAGCTCGGCGGGAGCCACTCGACGCTCATCGGCGACCGGACCGGCCGGCAGGTCGTCAGGACCGTCGGCGGCCACCCGCACGTGAAGAAGATCATCCCGGGGCCCATCGACGCCGGCGGCTCGGGCTCGCGATCGGGCGTCCGCGCGAAGGCGACCCGGGCCGACGCCAACGGCAACGTTCGGCTACTGTTGCGCGACGGCTCGTCCGTACAGGAGAACCGGATCGTCACCACCGCGAGCGACCGCGAGATGGGCGAGCACGTCCGCGACGACCTGAACGACGCGCTTCGCGAGGCAGAGCTGCGGGAGTAGGATGCGGCGCAGCCGCCGGAGTGCGGGAGTAGGTGGCCGCCCACCGCCGGGATGCGTTTCGTTTTCGGCCCGCACGCAGCGGACCGCCGGCAGCGCCCGCATCTCGCAGGACTTATGCCGCCGAGACGTGTCCGTTTCGATACTATGGCCAAGAGCAAGACCGGTAGCGCCGGTCGGTTCGGGGCGCGCTACGGTCGCGTCGCCCGCCGCCGCGTCGCCGAGATCGAGGAGGACACGAACGCCGACCACGCCTGTCCGTCGTGTGGCGAGGACCGCGTCGATCGGAAGGGAACCGCCATCTGGCAGTGTGGCGCCTGCGGTCACAAGTTCGCCGGCGGCACCTACCGGCCGGAGACTCCCGCGGGTCGCACGGTGCGCCGCTCGCTGCGCGCCGCGCTCACCGACGAGGAGTAATGACGTACAAGTGTTCCCGCTGTAAGCGCGACGTGAATCTCGACGAGTACGGCGGCGTCCGCTGTCCGTACTGCGGCCACCGCGTGCTGCTGAAGGAGCGCAGCCGCGACATCAAGACCATCGAGGTCGAGTGACGCGCCTGCACTCGGTGACGCTCGTTTTCGAGTACGACGCCACGACGACCGCAGAGCGCGTCGCTCGCAGCGTCGAACTCGAGGCCGGCGACATCGAGGGCGAGCGGACCGAGGCGACGGTCACCCGCGAGAGGGAGACGGTGACGGTCGTCGTCGAGGCGGACGACCTCACGGCGCTGCGTGCGGGCCTGAACACGTGGACGACGCTGGTCGAGGTCGCGGAGTCGGTCGCCTGCGCCTGATACGACGCGAACGGCGCTCGGCACGGAAAGCGGGGGTTTTTGGGTGGCAAGCACGTCGCGCCGGATATGCAGGGTAACCTTCCGCCGGAAGCACAGGAGAAGATCGAGGAGTTACAGGACCTTCAGGAGACCGCACAGCAGGTCGCCGCCCAGAAACAGCAGGCCGAGACGACGCTGCGCGAGTCCGAGACCGCACTCGAGGCGCTCGACGGGCTCGACGAGGACACCGAGATGTACCGCGAGGTCGGCGAGCTGCTCGTCTCGACGGACTACGACGAGGCGTACGAGGCGCTCGAGGAGAAGGTCGACTCGCTGGAGATCCGCACGGAGACGCTGGAGAAGCAGGAACAGCGCGTCCAGGAGCAGTTCGAGGAGCTCCAGGAGGAGCTCCAGCAGATGCTCCAGCAGGGCGGCGGCATGGGCGGCCCGCAGGGGCCGCAGGGCCCCGGCGGCGCGTAGATGAGCGACGGGGCACCGGCGGACGAGAACGACGCGACGACCGACGGCGGCGAGCCGAGCCGCGAGACGATCGTCCGCGCCGCGAGCGAGGCGGCCGAGGGGCTCGTCTTCTCTCAGTACACGAAAAGCGAGGTTCGCGACCTCGACGTGACCGTCACGTTCGAGGACGGCGTGCTCGACGTCGACGTGTATCTCAACGTTCCCGGCGACGACGACCAGGCGCAGGTCGCCGAGGACGCCGCGCTCGCCGCGCGGTCTGCCGTCGACGACCTGTTCGACGAGGCGTAGACCGCGGCCGACCGCGACCGTGAGGCGGTCGACGATATCGGTTCTCCGGCGCCGACCGTGCCGGGTGACGTCCCCCCGTCAGCGCCGGCTCAGGTGAGGAAAAAGAGGATGATCGACACCGCGGTCACCGCGAGGATGAACGCGCCGGCGAGCGCGCCGCCCATCTGCACCATCGCGTTCGCGTGAGAGGCGAGCGCCTCGGTGCGGTCGTTGCCGAAGACGGTCACCTCGGCGCGCTCGGTCGCCATCCCCGCCTCGACGGGTTCGAGGTCGTCGACCGCCGCCTCGACGAGGTCGACGACCACCGCGCGGAGCTCCTCGGCGTCGAGATTCTCGCCGACCTGATTCGACGCCTCGACGGTGTTGACGATGTGGGTGTCGGTCGTCATCACTTCCGCGTGGTCGACGTGCCCCTCGACCGTCGCGACGAGCGAGTCGCGGAGCCCCGGCTCCATGTTGTTCCCGTCGACGAGCACGTACGCCGTCCGCTGGCCCCCGACGTCCGTGACGGCGACCCGGATGCCGAGCGGACCGATGCCGTCGAGCGGCTCCCACGGCGTCCGGTCCCAGGCGACGCCGAGCGAGAGCGGGTGGCGGTCGGCGCTGGCGAGTGCATCGCCGGCGAGGCGGGCGCCCTCGATCATGTCGAACGAGCGCTTGGAGCCGGGGACGACGTGGCCGATATTCTCGCCAGCGAGCCCGTTGTTACAGTTGTGCGCGTCGGCGAGCATCACGTCCGACAGTCCGCCCTGGCGGGCTTCCGCCTTCGCCGAGAGACCGACGGCGTACTCCACGTCGTCGGCAAAGCCCGGCGAGTACGTCGCGGTCATGAACGCGTCGTCGCCGAACGCCTGCGCGAGCAGCGTCGCCTCCCCTTCCGTGACGCGGACGCTCTCGGTCGCGTCGTCGTGGTACTCGACCCGGTCCATCGCGCGGTCGGCAGCCGCGAGCAGCGTCTCTACCTCGCGGGCGGTGACGAGGTTGAAGTCGTGGCCGGCGGTCGCGTGCGGCGGAAAAGCGAGGCCATCGGCCTGCTCGGCGACCCGTTTCGGGAGGTTGCCGCCGCCGATGTCGCCCATCGGTCCCGGGTGGATCATCGGGAGGACGAACCGGGCTTTCTCGCCGGCGGCGCCGCGGAACGACAGCACCGTGACCGGAACGACCGCCTCCTCGCCGATCTGCTCGAAGAAGTCCTCGAGCTCGCGGCTCCCCTCCGCGATGTGACCGACGAAGCCGCGGACGAAATCGAGCACGGAGATGCCCATCGACTGTTTCCACGGCCGGTCGATGACAGCGATGAACAGCGTGACGGTCGCGGCGTACAGCACGCACATTCCGGCGAGCAGCAGGAAGTCGGACGGGACGACGAGCAGCAGTTCCTCCGGGGCGACTTCGGGGCGGGAGAGATACGAGCGGGCGATGGGGCCGCCGATCTCGAGGAAGCGGGCAGTGCCGCTGTAGACGAACAGGAGCACGCCGCCCGCAACCGTCTGGATGCTCGCGGGGACGCTCGCGCGCAGCGGCGAGCGGTGCGAGACGGCCATGACGACGAGCAGCCGCAGCGCGAAGACGGCCGCGAGCGCGGCCAGCAGCGCGTCGAAGACGAACCCCTGTCCGAAGCGCGTCGAGAGAACTGCGATGGTGCCCGCGACGACGAGCACGCCGACGACGAGCAGTTCGCACACCAGCGCGAGCAGCGACGCCCGGTTGGGCGTGAGCTTCCCCCCGAGCTTCCGGTCGACGTACGGGGTGAGCCCGCTGGCGACGACGGTCGGGACGCCGATGAAGAACACCCCCTGCCACGCGTCCTCAAGGACGAACCGAGAGTCGAAGGCGGCGATGCCGGCCAGCGCGGCGATGACCAGGGCGAACGCGAGACTGGAGTACCAGCTCGGCGCGCGGAAGATGAACCGCGAGAGCGAGGCGAGGTCTCCCTGCGTCGCGGTCATTGTGTCCCGATTCTCTCCGGTCACTGATAACGCTACTGACAGCGAACCGGGTTACGGCGCGTCGGTGGCAGCCAACCGGTCACAGCGTGCGACGAAGTTCTCGAACAGCTCCTCGCCGCGTTCCGTGTGGGCGACCTCCGGGTGCCACTGCACGCCGTAGAGGTCGCGGTCGGTGTCGCTCATCGCCTCGATACCGCAGACGTCGCTGGTCGCCGTCCGCTCGAAGCCCGGCGGGAGCTCGACCACCTCATCGGCGTGGCTCGCCCACACCCGCGTCTCCGGGTGGAGCGAGCCGACGAGGGGGTCCTCGGGGTCGTCGATGGCGACGGTCACGTCGGCGTAGCCACCGTAGTCGCCGGACCCGACCGCCCCGCCGAGCTCCAGCGCCATCAGCTGGTGGCCGAGACAGATACCGAGCACGGGCACGTCGGCGTCGAGATACGCCGGCGCGTGGCCGACGCGGTCCATGTCGGGCCCGCCCGACAGCACGTAGCCGTCTGCCGTCGTCTCCTCGGGCGGCGTGTCGTTCTCGACCGTCTCCACGTCCACGCCGAGGTCCCGCAGCGTCCGGTGTTCGAGGTGGGTGAACTGGCCGTGGTTGTCGACCACGACGATTCGCGTCATACTACGGGTAGCGCGTACGTGGTGAAAAACCTCCGGGAACCCGCCCGTCACAGCTCCGAGTGTACACGAACGTGCTCATTCTTCCTCGTCGTCGTACCGGTCGGCCGCCGTCTCGAAGGCCGCCTCGGACAGCTCCTCGGCGCGGCGGCCCTCCTTCGCGGCGATGGCCTCCGGGTCCGGGCTCGCGTCGTCGTCCACCCGCGCCCACGAGCCGTGGACTTTCGCGTGACACCACCGGCAGAGGTAGACGGTGATCTCGTGGGCGAGCTCGCGCCGCTCGTCGTCCGGGTAGGCGAGGTGGTGTTCCTCGAGCAGCGGCCGTTCGTCCTCGTGCGCACGCCGGTGCTCTGCGAGTCCGCAGCGGACGCACTCGCGGTCGCGCTGTCGCGCCCGGAAGTGCGGGCAGTCGGCCCACGTCCACGCGCCGTGCGGGTCGGCGGCGGGACACCGGAGGTCGTCGGCGCGGCGCTCGGCGGCGAACTCGGGGTCGTGCCGGCCGTGTTCGGCGGCGTACCGACAGCGCCCGTCGTCGGTGAGGTGGTCGCACCGCTCGGCGAACGCGTAGGGGTCGTCGACGCCGACGGAGGTTCCCAGTGGGGTTTTCTCGGGCACGGCTTCGGTTCGGAACTGAGGCGCGTTCGGATTAAAACGCTCGCGTGGATGCTGTCACCCTTCGCACGAGAGCGGCAGCGCGACCGACCACGTGGGACGGTGACCACGCCCCCGTAGCTCGCCCGAGCCACCGAATCCGGACCCACATATCCGAAGGGGTTTTGCCCCAGCGCCCGGTTCCGGCAGGTATGACCGCACCGTGGGACGACTGGGACCACATCGTGAAGCTCGACCCCGACAAGGAGCTGTACGGGGACGAGACGTTCGACGATGTCTGCGCGACCGGGACGGACGCCGTCGAGATCGGCGGCACGCTCGGGATGACCGAAGAGAAGATGACCCGGTTCGTCGAGCCGTGCATCGAGGCGTGTGCGGCCCACGACGTCGACTGCTACATCGAACCGTCGCACGCCGACGTGGTCGTCCACGACGAGAATCTCGACGGGTTTCTCGTCCCCGTCGTGCTCAACGCCGGTGACCCGTTCTGGCTCACCGGTGCCCACCGCCACTGGGTGAAAGAGGACCGCGACATCGACTGGGCACGAACGTTCACCGAGGCGTACATCGTGCTCAACCCCGACTCGTCGGTCGCCGAGTACACGGAGGCGGACTGTGACCTCGACGCGGCCGACGCGGCAGCGTACGCCGAGGTAGCCGAGCGGATGTTCGGCCAGGAGATCGTCTACGTGGAGTACTCGGGCACCTTCGGCGATCCCGAGGTCGTCGGCGCGACCCACGACGCGCTCGACGAGGCGACGCTGTTCTACGGCGGCGGCATCGGCGACTACGACGCCGCCTACGAGATGAGTCGACACGCCGACACGGTCGTCGTCGGCGACCTCGTCCACGACCGAGGGAGCGACGCCGTCCGGGCGACAGTCGAAGGGGCAAAGGACGCACGCCGCGAAGCGACCGCGGGCGTCTCGGAGTAGCGGAGTCCCCGGACACCGGGAATTATATCAATCGAATACGTGTCCGCGAAACAATGAGTCTCATCGTCGAGTACGCCCTCCGGTCGGACGGGCTCGTACTCGCGCCCACGCTCGACGCCGTCGACGTTCGGCTCGTGCTCGAACGGACGGTCGGCACCGACCCCTCCCGGCCGATACTGTTCGTGTGGGCGGAGGGTGACCTGCCCGGATTCGAGACAGCAGTCGCCGAAGACCCGACCGTCGCCGACGTGACCCACCTCAGCGAGGGGACGGCGAGCCGCCTCTACCGGTGTCAGGCGACCGACGCGACGGAGCTCGTCACGCACGGCGAGCTCGCGCGACTCGGCGCGTCGCGGCTCGAAGCCACCTTCGATGACGGCTGGTGGCACGCGCGGACGCGCTTCCCCGACGAAGCCGCGTTCGACAGCTACGCGTCCTTCCTCGAGGCGGCGGGCGCGGAGCTTCGGGTCCGCCGCCGCTACGACGCCGACGGGACGGAGCGGGAGCTGGACGGGCTGACAGAACCACAACGGGAGACGCTGCGGCTCGCGTACCGGCGCGGCTACTTCGCGGTGCCGCGGACGGTGACCGCCTCGGAGCTGGCCGAGGAACTGGGGGTGTCGTCACAGGCCGTGAGCGAACGGCTCCGGCGCGGCTACGCGCGGCTCGTCGAACGGTCGGTGGGCGTCTGATGGGCGACGAGAGTCTGATGGACGATGGCTGGCCGATCGGCAGTGAGTGTCCGAGCGGCGGTCGGACCGAACGAGGGATCGGCCGCGACGGATGAGCGTCGTCATCGAGCACCGGCTCCGATCGGACGGCCTCGCGCTCGCGCCGACGCTCGCGACCGCCGACGTGTCACTCGAGGTCGAGGGAATACTGGCGTTCGAGCCGACGCATCCACAGCTGTTCGCGTGGGTGGAGGGTGACCTGGCGGGGTTCGAGGGGGCGTTGGCGGAGGACCCGACGGTCACCGAGCCGACGACGCTGAGCGACCACGGCGACCGCCGGCTCTACCGCGTCCGCACGACCGACGCGGTCGAAACGGTGCTGTACCCCCTGTGGGTCGAAGCGGGTGGCGAGGGGCTCTCGGCGCGGTTCGAGGACGGCTGGTGGCACTCGCGGCTCCGCTTCCCGAGCCGGGCAGCTGCGGCCGCGTACCGCGACTCACTCGCCGCGGCGGGCGTCACGTTCCACCTCGAAGGGATCTACGCGGACGACAGCGACGGCCCCGGGGCGTGCCTGACGAGCGAACAGCGAGAGACGCTGCGGCTCGCGTACCGGCGCGGTTACTTCTCCGTACCGCGGGAGGTGACGACCGCGGAGCTTGCCAACGAGTTGGGCGTCTCGGCGCAGGCGGTGAGCGAGCGGCTCCGGCGCGGCTACGCGCGACTCGTCGAGACGTACGTGGAAGTCGACGCCTGACTGCCGTCGGGCCATCGAACATAAGCGTATCTCTCGGGTGTGAACCGGCGACGGGGAAAGACCGGGCTTAAGTCGCCTACGCCAGAAACGTGACGTATGGAAAACCGCACGTATACGGCCGACGCGGAGCCGGGCGCGACCGTCACGGTCGCCGGCTGGGTCCACGAGCTGCGCGACCTCGGTGGCATCGCCTTCCTCATCGTCCGGGACACGACCGGGCGGATTCAGGTCAAACTCGAGAAAGACGAGATGGCCGACGAGCTCGTCGAGACCGGCCTCGACGCCAGCCGCGAGTCAGTCGTTCGGGTCGAGGGCACGGTCGAGGAGGAGCCGCGGGCGCCGACCGGCGTCGAGGTCGTCCCGACCGACATCGAGGTCGTCGCCGCCGCGGAGACGCAGCTCCCGCTCGACCCGTCCGGGAAGGTCGACGCGGAGCTGCCGACCCGGCTCGACAACCGCACCCTTGACCTCCGGCGCGAGGAGGCGAAAGCGGTGTTCGAGATCCGCGCCGAGGTGCTGCGTGCGGTCCGCGAAGAGTTCCGCGCGTTCGCCGCAACGGAGATCAACACGCCGAAGATCGTCGCCACCGGGACGGAGGGCGGCACGGAGCTGTTTCCCATCACCTACTTCGGCGAGGAGGCGTTCATGAACCAGAGCCCGCAGCTGTTCAAACAGCTGATGGTCGGCTCCGGGCTCGAACGCGTCTTCGAGATCGGCCCCATCTTCCGCGCCGAAGAACACAACACGCCGCGACACCTCAACGAGGCGACCTCCATCGACTTCGAGTCGGCCTTTTTCGACCACACGGAGGCGATGGACGTCTGCGAGGCGGTCGTGAAAGCCGCCTACGAAGCCGTCGACGAGCACCGCCGGGCGGAACTCGAGGCGCTCGGCATCGCCGACGAGTTCGAAGTCCCCTCCGGGGAGTTCCCGCGGCTCACCTACGAGGAGGCCATCGAGCGCATCAACGCGACCGGCGCGCTCGACGAGCAGCTCGTCTGGGGCGACGACCTCCCCACGGAAGGAGAACACGCGCTCGGCCAGGACGTCGGCGAGCACTACTTCATCACCGACTGGCCCGCCGAGATCAAGCCGTTCTACATCAAGGACCACGACGACGACGAGACGCTCTCGACGGGGTTCGACATGATGCACCCGCGGATGGAGCTCGTCTCCGGCGGCCAGCGCGAACACCGCCACGACCGGCTCATCGAGGGGTTCGAACAGCAGGGGCTCGATCCCGACGCGTTCGAGTACTACACGAAGATGTTCAAGTACGGGATGCCGCCCCACGCCGGCTGGGGGCTCGGCGGCGAGCGGCTCATCATGACGATGCTCGATCTCGACAACATCCGCGAGGCGGTGTTGTTCCCGCGAGACCGCCAGCGGCTCTCGCCGTAGGCGAGGCCGCTGTTCCTCAAGCGGGAACACGTCGGACGAAGGGAGTGAGTCCGACGGAGTTCCCGCGAGATCGCCAGCGATTGTCGCCGTAGGGCGAAATCTCTGGGAGCCGACGAGCGAGTCTTTTTACACGCGGGAGCGGAACTCCGGCGCATGTCACGAGAGTACCTCAAGTCTGCCGCCGACGCATCGCTCGAGATTCCACAGGACGTGACCGAGAGCGTCCGCGATATCATGGACACCGTCCGCGCGGACGGCGACGCGGGCGTCCGCGCGCTCACCCGGAAGTTCGACGACGTTGAGCGGGAGGAGCTCCGCGTGAGCGACGCCGAAATCGACGCGGCGGTCGACGAACTCACCGAGGCGGAGCGGCGAACCATCGACAACACGATCGCGAACGTCCGCGAGTTCCACGAGGCACAGTCCGAGGGGCTCGACGGCTTCGAGCGGGAGTTCGAGACGGGCGTCACGCTCGGCACCCGGCTCGTCCCGGTCGAGCGCGCCGGCGTCTACGTCCCCGGCGGTCGGAAGCCGCTCGTCGCGGCACCGGCGATGACGATCGTCCCCGCGGTCATCGCTGGGGTCGACGAAGTGATCGCGTGTGCGCCACCGCAGGCAGACGGCTCCGTCCAACCCGCACAGCTGTACGCGATGGACCGGGCCGGTGCCGACGAGATATACGTCGCCGGCGGCGCGCAGGCCATCGCGGCGATGGCGTACGGCACCGAGACGGTCCCGAACGTCGACAAGATCACCGGGCCGGGGAACGTGTTCGTCATCGAGGCGAAGCGACAGGCGTTCGGCCACGTCGGCATCGACTTCCTCGCCGGGCCGACGGAGGTGTTCATCATCGCCGACGAGACGGCGGACCCGTCGATGGTCGCGACGGACCTGCTCGCGCAGGCGGAACACGACCCGCGCTCGCGGGCGGCGCTCGTCGCGACGGATCGCGCGACCGCCGAGGCGGCCGTCGACGCACTCCACGACCAGCTACCCGACCTCGACACCGAGGAAATCGCCCGCGAGAGCTGGGCAGAGAACGGCGAGGTCGTTCTCGTCGACGAGCTCTCGGAAGCCGCTGCCGTCGCCAACGAGTGGGCGCCCGAACACCTGCAGGTGATGACCGACGAGCCGCGGGCGCTGCTCGACGACCTCCACAACTACGGGTCGCTGTTCCTCGGCCACCATGCACCGGTCGTGTTCGGCGACAAGGCGGTCGGGACGAACCACACGCTGCCGACGCTGGAAGTGGCACGGTACAGCGGCGGGATCAACGTCACGACGTATCTGAAAGTGCTCACCCACCAGCAGCTGACCGCCGAGGGCGCGGACGCCATCGCGCCGTGGGCGGCGAAGATCTGCGAGCTCGAAGGGACACACGCCCATCAGGTGTCCGCGGAACGCCGCATCGTCTCCGAGTCGGGTCGCGACCTCGCGCGAGAGCTCGAACTCGCGTCCGGCGGCGGTGTCGACCTCGGAGGCGACGACGCGTGAGCCTCACGGGGACGACGGCGTTCGTCACAGGAGCCAGCGGCGGTATCGGCCGGGCCATCGCGCTCGAGCTCGCCGACCGCGGTGCGACCGTCGCGCTCGCGGCCCGGAGCGACGGCATCCACGAGACGGCGGAGCGAATCGGAGAGCCGGACCGGACGCTCGCGGTCGAGACGGACGTAACCGACGAGGCGTCCGTGGCGAGCGCCGTCGAGCGGACCGTCGAGACGTTCGGCGGGCTCGACTGTCTCGTGAACAACGCCGGCATCGCGGGGCCGACCGCGCCCGTCGAGGAGGTGGCCGTCGAGGAGTGGGAACGCACGATGGACGTGAACGCGACCGGCGCGTTTCGGTGTGTGAAACACGCCGCCCCTCACCTCCGTGACAGCGACCGCGGCAGCGTGATCAACATCGCGTCGATCAGCGGAAAGCGTCCACTCGAGGACCGGACGCCGTACGCCGCCTCGAAGACCGCGCTCGTCGGGCTGACGCGGACGCTCGCGTTCGAACTCGGCGACGACGACGTGACCGTCAACGCGGTGTGCCCGGGCGCGACCCGCGGCGACCGCATCGACCGCGTCATCGAAAAGCAGGCCGAGCGGCGCGGCCTCAGCTTCGAGGCGGCGAAACGCGAGGTGTTCACCGGCGACACCGCACTCGGCCGGCTCACCGACCCGGCCGACGTCGCGAACGCGGTCGCGTATCTCACCGGCGAGGACGCGCGCAACGTCACCGCACAGGACATCAACGTCGACGCCGGTACCGTCTGGTACTGAGCGTCCTCGTGTCGCCGCCGGGATACGGTTCCGGTAGGTGGTTCGAGTTCGCCCCGCTCGCGTCGAAGCACACGAGCGAGAAGCGCGCTCTCGAGGGGGCCGGCTGCTCGGCGTCGCCTGCCTAAACGATCACATGCGGGTCGCCGCCAGCACCGCAAGCGACGGGACTAACAGCTGTGCGAGGGTATCGCGCTAACCCACCCCGATTCCCGGGGGAGCATCTCATCGCGACGCCACAGATTGACCTTCTCCCACATCTCTAAGCCCAGAGCCGCTCCAACGAACGAACAACATGGAGAGCGCGGAACCGCCGCGTCCGGTACGTCCTCTCTCTCTAAGTCCGATTCGACAAGAATCAGAATTTGTTACGCGGAGACATCGTATCCAGCGTCTTCGACCACAGTCACGAGTTCAGCCCGTTCAGCGGATCCCTCGACCGTCGCGGATTCTGCGTCCCGATCCGCAGTCGCGGAAGTAACTCCCTCAACTTCTTCGAGCGCCTCTTCGACGGTCTGCTCGCAGTGTTCACAACTCATCCCTTCGACGGTGATCGTCTGACTCATATCCACTCATAGATAGGGGAGGGTATTCTATGTGATTTTCTGCTTGGAATCCAATGTTATTCCAGCCCGATAACGGCGGTTCCGAAGGTGTATCGTGGGTAACGGTAATGTATCCTGCGAGCCGAAGCGGTCGTATGCGCAATCTGGATGAAACCGACTTGGACATCCTCTCGTTACTCGCCGATGACGCCCGCCGCCCGTTCAGCGACATCGGCGAGGAGGTCGGGCTCTCGGGGCCAGCCGTTTCTGACCGGGTCAAGCGATTACAGGAAGCTGGCATCATTAACAACTTCACGGTTGACGTAAACCGGGCACATCTCCGGGCTGGTGTTCCGGTATTTATTCAGGCCGAACTCGGCTCAGCATCGCTGGAGACAGCCCGCAACCAGGTTCGGGGATCCGATGGCGTCGAACACGTCTTCACGACCGCAGAAGGAGATCTTTGGTTCTATGCCCGTGTCGAAGCCCAGAACGTTCGTCAGTGGATAGATGGACTCTTCAACGAAGTCGATATCGCAGATTACACAGTCACGCTAATCGACGAGATTGAATGGACGCCGTCCGTCGAGGGCGTCGAATTTGCACTCACCTGTGCCGAATGTAACAATACCGTCGATAATGAGGGTGAGACGACGCGGATCGATGGCGAAATGTATCACTTCTGTTGTCCATCCTGTCTCTCGCGGTTCGAAGACAGGTATCAGCGCTTCGAAGAGGGAGCGTAACGCGATCTTTCGAATCCAAATCGTTCTGCGATCGAAACCCTGCCTCTCGAAGCACTAAATGCAGGCTGGAGAAGAGAAGCCCGCGACCGTTCAGTTCGATCTCGCGAATACCGGTGACGGTGGGACGTTCGGTGCCCGTCTCAAAGGGAACGTCGTCTCGGGATCGAATACGGTGACTGCAACACTCGACAGTGGAGCACGTCGTGAGATTTCTGCCTCGACCGAGATTGTGGGAAAAGGCCGGGGAAGCAACTATCCGTCTTGAGTGGGGTCTGACGGGTTATCAACAGGCATTTTGGTCGCCGAAGCCGCGGAACCCACCAATCGTCGCCTGAAACACCGGCTTCGTGAGCGAGGGGAGATGAACGGGAGGAGACATCGACCTCCTGCTGGGCTACTCGAGAAACGAACGGAGAAGCACACCGAGCCCGAGAACGAGAGCGACGGATTCGGCGATATGGACCTGTGTGAGCGTCAATCCAGTGAACTGGTAGAGAAATCCTTCGATGAGAACACCGAGTGTAATGAATCCGAATCCGATCGTGGCGTCACGGAGGTATCGAGTCTTGTCTCGGCGGTAGGCGCGGAAACTGATCGCCGTCGTCGCGAGACCCATCAGGAGCAGGAGGACACGAACTCCGACTAACGCGAGGTCCCAGTGAGTGGTCATTGGCCATCCTCACCCTTCGCTTGCTGTGGGATTCGACCGTACAGCGAGTACAGGATGACGAGCATCCCGACGGCGACGATGGCTGTCTGGATTGTCCCCGCCAGGAAGATCGACAGGCCGACGACATCGAAGAGGACGCCCTCGATGACGGAGCCGATACTGATGAACAGGAACCCGATGGCGACGTAACCCATCGGCTCGCTGCCGTACGTTCGATACCCCTTGTACGCCTGGTACGTTATCAACAGCCCCAGTCCGACCGTGATGAGTTTCGCGATGACGAGTTCGATGTGCATGGTTTGTTCAATTCTCCCGGATGTCGCTCCAGATGCGCGAGAACCGCTGGGCGGCGTCCTCACGAACGTGGACGCTAACGTCGATAGCTCCGTCCTCGATATCGACATCGAGGTGATCGACGTTCGCCTCGTAGACGCTGTGATGGCTTCCGTCTGATTCGATCCGTGTCCGCTCGACGAGCAAATCGCTGGCAATCATGTCCTCGACCCGCCGATAGATGGTCGAGAGAGCGACGTCACACTCCTCGCTGAGTTCCTTCGCCGACTTGGGGACGCGGCTCGTCGCGGCCAGAATCTGCCGGACGCGCTCCTGACCGAGCAGTTCCAGAAGCTCGTCGGAGCGGTCGTCAGTGGACACGGCTGTTCCTCGCAATACGAGGTACGTGCTCGGAAGTACTTAAAAGAGGGAGCGGTTTGCGTCGCGTGCAAAACAGGAACCCCCTCTATTTCCCCGGCCCCCTTATTCTGAACTGTAAGGTGACCGGTGCTATGAGCCATCAACGAATCACGCGACGACGACTGCTCGGAGGAACCGCCAGTTTAGCTGTTGCTGGGCTGGCCGGCTGTACCGGCGCTCAGAGCGGGTCGGCGGAACAGCCAGCGGAGGACGGAGAATCCGGGGGAGACGAACAACCCGGCCACGGACAGGAAGCTCACGGCCACGACACGGTGAGCGGACCTGAAGCGGCACGCGAGGTGGCGGTCAACACGGCGCGAACCGAGGAGTCGACCGAGTATCACTTCGACCCCCACGTCACGTGGGTCGAGCCCGGCGGGACGGTCACGTGGCGACTCGAGAGTGGCACGCACACCGCGACCGCGTACCACCCCGGCAACGACCAACCGCGACTCGTTCCCGAGGGAACGGACGCCTGGGACAGCGGAACGATGTCAGAGGAAGGCGAGACGTTCGAACACACCTTCGAAACAGAGGGCGTCTACCACTACCTCTGTAAACCCCACGAGCAGTTCGGGATGATGGCAACCGTCATCGTCGGGGAGCCGCATCTCGAAGACCAGCGAGCGCTCCAGACGATGCCGGAGAACAAACCCGAGGAAGTCCACGGGAAACTCGAAGAACTCAACACGATGGTTCGGGAGATCATGGGCGAGGGCCATCACGAAGAGGAGACCGCGACCGACGACGGCCACGGTCACGAAGAGGAGACGCACACCGACGACGGCCACGGTCACGAAGAAGAGACGCACACCGACGACGGCCACAGTGACGAAGAAGAGACACACACCGAAGAAGAAACGCACACCGAAGCGTAAGTAACGCAGAACTCGCCGAGGTTCGGAGCGAAACCACCCACCTCCTTGGGGGCGACTCGCCTCGCCGGCTACCGACCCGCTCATCCATGAGACAACAGCTCCAGACGACTGTTCTCGGTCGAGAGTACACGCTCGAGCTCTCGGGGACGCTGACGGGCTACTGGCTCGTCTTTCTCCGGTTGCTCGTGGGCTGGTGGTTTCTCCACGAGGGGTTGAACAAGTACGTCGCTCCGGGGCGATTCCGAGCCGGCTGGTTTCTGGAGAAGACGGGCACTGTCGTCTCGCCCGTTCTCAACGCCTTCGCTGGCGGCGCGACGGAAGCGGCTATCGAACTCGTGGTCCCGGCCGGCGAGGTGTTGATCGGTCTCGGGCTGATTCTGGGTGTCCTGACGCGAGCGGCCGCGTTCTTCGGCGCGTTCATGCTCTTCTTTTTTTATTTCGGGTCCGAACACTGGCGCCGGGGGCTCGTCAACGGCGAGTTGATGGGGCTCGTCCTGTTCGTGACGATCGTCGTCTTCGGTGCCGGGCGCGTCTGGGGCGTCGACTCGTATCTGGAGGCGACCGATCTCGTGCGAAACAGGCCGTGGCTGCGATACCTGCTCGGCTGAGGGGATGATGGACACGACGCCACCACATTCTGACTACGGCTGGCTCGACGACGCAGCGCTCGCCACCGGTCTCGGTCTCGTCCTCCTCGGGCTGGTGGTGATGGGCGTCGTCGAGACGCTCCTCGGAAGCGCTCACTTCACCGAGCGCGTCCCCGGGCTCGGCGTCGTCGTCGTCCACACGTCCTTCACCCCCAGTCTCCGAGCGCACGTCATCGCGCTCGGCTTTCTCGTCCTTCTTGCGTGGGGCATCTCCCGCGTGGGTCGTACGATCCTCGCATCGCTGGGAACTCGTCCGTGAGGGCACACGCGCACGTCTACAGTGGCCGCGTGGGGCCGCTTCACTTCACGCGGTCAAATCACTCCACGCCCTCGAATTCGGCACTCGTGAACGGTCGCATCTCTGAAAAACAGTTAGAGCGCCCGATACACGCTCTCGAACGTTCTCCTGCTCGGATTCACACCCATGGTGATAACTCCCGAGGGGGCATACGAGTAACCGAGGAGAAAGACAATGACCAACTTCAAACTCGGCCGCTGGCTGCTCGTGGCCCTCGCGATCGTCGGACTCGCGGTTGCCGCGCCCGTTGTCAGCGCACACGGCAACGACACGACCGCTGACGACGCGCCCACGGACAATGCCACCGCAGCGGAATGGGCCACGTGGATGGACGCACAGATGACCAACCACATGGGCCCTGGTAGCGTCGAGTGGATGGAGGCGCACGTCGGGGGGACCGTCGACGAGATGGCCCAGGACATGGCTGGCGAGGAATACCACGACGGGGCTGACGACGACTACAACGGCGGGATGGACGGGCAGGGCCACTGCTGACGGCCCTGACCGTTTCGATCGCTCCGACCGAACACCACGATTCACCAACGCAAGATAATGACGCAACTCACCACGCACATCCGACGCACTGCTCGTCGCCTCGCGATACTCGCCGTCCTGCCGCTGGTCGCGGCGACTGGAACGGTCGCTGCCCACGGTGGCGGGAGCTACGGCGGCGGGATGATGGGCGGCGGCTGGGGCCTCTTTGGCGGAGCAATGGGGCTTTGGGGACTCCTTTGGATGGGACTCCTCATCGCTGTCCCCCTCTACATCGCTTATGCGCTCCTCAACCGAGAATCCGGGGGGAACGATGAGCAACCGCTGTCGGTTCTCCGCGAGCGGTACGCTCGCGGTGAGCTCTCGGACGATGAATTCGCCCGGCGGCGAAAACAACTGGAACGTGCCGAATGAGCCATTCGGCGCCACCCGACATGACTCCATCCGTGACGACCGATCCGGACCCCCACCCTTAAGTCAATCAACAGAGTACTATATTGCATGGTATACACAATACAAAAGTCCGTGTCCGGTGACTTCGACCACGTAGTTGAGACAACGATCGACGCGCTCGAGGACGAAGGATTCGGCGTCCTGTGTGACATCGACGTCCAGACGACGTTCGAGGAGAAGCTCGGCGAGGAGTTCCGACAGTACCGCATCCTCGGTGCGTGCAACCCGGGACTGGCACACGAGGGCCTGAACGAGGAGCCCGAACTTGGCGCACTCCTCCCGTGTAACGTCATCGTCTACGAATCGGACGATGGCGAAATCACGGTGAGTGCCGTCGATCCGCAACAGCTCGTCGGTATCGCCGACAACGAGGCGCTCGACTCGATCGCAAACGAGGTCCACGACCGGTTCGAACGCGTTCTCGCCAGCGTCGCGGACGAACTTGAATCATCGACGGAAATCTGAGCTATGTCATCATCAAACCAACTCGACACCACAACTGTCGTCCTCCTCATCCTCGGGGCGATCATCGTCCTGCCCTTGCTCATGATGGGGATGGGATTCGGTGGAATGATGGGCTACGGTGGAATGATGGGCGGCTACGGGACGACCAGCGGCTGGTGGCCACTCGTCGGGATGCTCGTCCAGCTGGGCTTCCTCCTCCTCCTGCTCGGTGGAGGATACCTTCTCTTCCGTCGGGTGACGGAATCGCAGTCGTCGCGGAATCCCGCGATGGAGGAGTTGCGCATGGCGTACGCCCGTGGTGATCTCACTGAAGAAGAGTTCGAAACGCGTCGGAACAGGCTCGAACGCTCTGAGTAACCGGCTCGACCACCACCTCGGGCGTTACTCACGTCCGCTTCCTTGGATTCCGAAATCTGTGACCCTCACGGCTTTCGGATGTGAATAGAAATGTGCAAAAAGTACAAATCCATACTAGCTACCATGACGGAAAGACGCCGGTTCACACAGCAGAGGTGCGGGGCGTGCGCACCGCAACGACAAAAACCGAGGGAAGATGCGTATCCGGATGTCGAATTTCGCGAGGTCGACATCCAGGCCGATCTGGAGACGGCCGAGGAGTACGGCGTCCGGAAGACGCCGACGACACTCGCGTACGCGAACGGGGAACAGACAGCCGAATTCATCGGCATCGTCAACGGGGACGAGCTGGAGGCAGCTATCGAGCGCCGGCCAGCAATCGCCCGGACTCGTGCACCGACTCGACAGCATCATCCGCGGATGACAGAAGTCAAACGACAACAATGACAGACTACAGTCGACGCCAGTTCCTGGGAGCGCTCGGTGCCGGTACAGTCGCGAGTGCGGGATTCACCCGACCAGTCGCCGCACAGGAGACGCCCGTCGTCGAGATGGAGAACAACTACTTCGACCCGATCGGGCTCCACGTCGAACCCGGCACGACCGTTCGCTTCGAGCTAGCGGCCGGGGCACACTCGGCGACGGCCTACGAGGATCGGATTCCGGCCGACGCCAGCGCATTCGACAGTGGAACCATCTCGTCGGGAGCCTTCGAGTACACGTTCGAAGAGCCAGGCACGTACGACTACTACTGCATCCCACACAAGTCAATCGGGATGGTCGGTCGCATCGTCGTCGGCAGACCCAGCGGTCCAGCTGAAGCGAGTCCGATTCCGGACGGCGACGTGCCCGAGAGCGACGCGATCGTCGAACAGGGCGCGATAGCGTATGGGTCCAGCACCGGAGATGGCGGGACCTCCGGTGGCGGAATGATGGGCCCCGGGATGGGGTCTGGTCCTGGAATGATGAACGACCGGAACGGTGGCTGGTTCGGCGGACTGCCGTTCGTCGGCGGGGCACTCGGAATGCTGGGGCTGGCCGGCGGGTTCATCTACTGGGCACTCGAACGAGGTAGTACACCTCCAGAGAGCGACGATTCCGCAATGGAGACCCTCAAGCGTCGATACGCACGCGGCGAAATCGACGACGCGGAGTTCCAGCAGCGCCGCGAACGATTGGTACAGAATCAGGAGAGCTGACGCCCGTCAGGACCTGTGCGTGTGGAGTTCTGACGGCTGTGGATCGCCGACGTACAGTGGTCGCCTGACGCCACCGACTGCCGCTAATACTGTCTGACGTAATTTCGTACGTATTCGAATCGGTCAGGGAGACACATCGTGCTGTAGCACCGCTCTCTGAGATTCCCGATTCAAGTAGCTACGTCCGACAGTATAAGCAAACTCGTCCCAACGAGGACACGGAACAACGTATTGGCTGCCCTCAGCTCGGAGACTATTTGGTCGGGGAGTCATCGAAATTACATCAATTAAATTATACTATCGGTCGTTGCTCTCCACCGAGCTTGCTGTCGTCCAGAACAAACTACGTGCTACTTTTTCGCAACATCAAACGCTTATGTATATAAGCGTAAAACGTTGGAATAGCCTTGCGAGTAATTAGACTCTCGATAATTGCATCGCGTTTGGTTAAGCAAATTCTACCAGATGGCGAAGGCCAGCAACCATGCCTCCGCCGTCGTTGGCTGTACGTGGCTGAAACTGTTTTTAAGTAATATTTCCGACGTGTGGCAATAACAAAACCAGGACTGTTATTTTTGCTCTGGTTAAATATTGAGTTCTTTGGCGATTACTTCAATTTCGTCGGAGCAAGGCTAATCAAACGAATCCCAATCCAGAAACGTCTCCCGACAAGACTATTATTGTCCGAAAGTAGCCAACTGAGTATGGATGAATCAGAAGCACAATCCAAATCCGGGAGGCGAATCAAGGTCGTTCGCCTGATCGACGAGTACGAACTCGGCGACATCGGCGACCGGCTGGAGCACCGGTGGACGACCGAGGGTGACGACAGAATGAGCCTCCGCGACCTCGCGGACCACTTCAACCAACAGCTGCTCGCCGCGGCAATGGCTGACGTAGGGATGCAGCCGCTCTCGGGGGAAGTCGAGAACAACTATCGGCTGCTCACGGCCGACGACATCGGGAGCGCGGACCGAACGCGGATCCGGCGGCGACTCGAACGCGAAGGGATCGACGTCGAACAGCTCGAACGGGACTTCGTCACGTATCAGGCCATCCGGACGTATCTCAAAGACCACCGCGGCGCGGAGCATACGACCGACGATCGACCACGGAGCGACGTAGAAATCGAGAATCTGCAACGCATCCGCGGCCGGACGGTGTCCGTCACGCAGGGGAAACTCGACCAGCTCGTCAACGGTGATCACATCACGCTCGGTGAGTACCAGGTGTTCGGCGAAATCAACGTCCTCTGTGAGGACTGCGGCACGCAGTACGACGTCATCGAACTCCTCGAACAGGGGGGCTGTGAGTGCGACGGCCGGGATGATTCGGACGAGTAGTAACCATTATTAAGCTACCGACGACACGAAACTCATGGAGATTCAGAAGAGAGAACACGCCGACGGGCAGCTCTACGTCAAAAACATCGCCGGGATTCAGAAGACGTCCGTCGAGTTCTCTCCAGGCGTCACGATTCTTGTCGGACGCAACGCAACGAACCGAACCTCGTTTTTGCAGGCGATGATGGCTGCGCTCGGCAGCGAGAACGTCGCGATGAAAGGCGATGCCGACGAGGCCGAGGTCGAACTCACGCTCGGGGGCAACACCTACACGCGACGGCTGCGTCGCGGCTCGAACGGAGTCGTGGCCGACGGGGAGCCGTACCTCGACGATCCGACGCTCGCGGATCTGTTCGCCTTCCTGCTCGAGTCGAACGAGGCCCGTCGTGCCGTCGCAACGGGACAGGACCTGCGCGAGCTCATCATGCGGCCGATCGACACCGACGAGATTCAAGCGGAGATCGACCAGCTGGTAGATGAACGCGAGTCACTCAAGCAGGAGCTCTCGGAGATCGACGAGCTGAAGGGGGAGTTACCGGAGTTAGAGCGGGAGCGAACACGGCTCCGAGAGCGGATCGAAGACAAGAAGTCGGAGCTCGCGGAGACAGAAGAGGAACTCGAGGCGACCGAACGGACCGTCGAGGAGACTCGTGAGGAGAAATCCGAGGTGGAAGAGAAGCTCGCGGAGCTCCGGTCGAAACGCTCGAATCTCGACGATGTCCGTTACGACCTCGAAACCGAGCGGGAGAGCCTGCAGTCGCTCGAAGCGGAACGGCAGGAACTCGAAACGAAGGAGGAGGAGCTTCCCGCTGTACCGACGGGGGAGATCGAGGAGCGTGACGCCGATATTCGACGGCTCCGACAGCAGAAACAGGAGCTCGAGGCTGAGGTGAACGAACTGCAGAGTGTCATCGGGTTCAACGAGGAGATGCTCGATGACGCGGAATCGAGCACGTTCGCAGGGCTGGCGGAGGCCGAACCGGAGACGGGAGCTCCTACCGATCAGCTACTCGACGACGAGGAGGTGACCTGCTGGACCTGCGGGAGCACCGTCGACGCGGAGCAGATCGAAGCGACGGTCGGTCGACTCCGTGAACTCAGTCAGACGAAGGTCAGCGAAGTGAACCGACTGAAGAGCGATATCGACGAGCTGCAGTCGGAAAAGCGGGAGCTCGAGCAGGCACAGCGCGAGCGCGACCGGCTCAAGCGGCGGCTGGACGAGGTTGATCGTGAGATCGAGGAGACCGAAACGCGGATCGAGGAGCTGCAATCGCGCCGAGACGAGCTGACTGGTGAGGTGGAGTCGATCGAAGCCGAGGTCGACGAGTTGGAGGGCGGCGATTACAGCGAAGTCCTCGATCTCCACAAAGAGGCCAACCAACTCGAGTACGAGTTAGGGAAGCTCGAGTCGGACCTCGACCGCGTCGAAAGCGACATCGTGGACATCGAAGCGCGGATCGACGAGGAGAGCGACGTGAACGCCCAACTCGATGAGGTGAGCGACGAAATCGAGACCCTACGGACGAAAATCGAACGGATCGAACAGGAGGCGGTCGAGCAGTTCAACGAGCACATGGACACGGTGTTGAAGCTGCTCGAATACGCGAACCTCGACCGGATCTGGCTCGAACGGGTTCAGCGTGAAGTGCGGGAGGGTCGTCGGACGGTGTCGAAAAGCACGTTCGAACTTCATGTGGTTCGTACCACGGACTCCGGGGTGGCATACGAAGATACGGTGGGGCACCTTTCGGAAAGCGAGCGGGAGGTGACGGGACTCGTGTTCGCGCTCGCGGGCTACCTCGCGCACGAGGTGTACGACGATGTCCCGTTCATCCTGCTTGATTCGCTTGAAGCGATCGATTCTGAACGTATCGCTACCCTGGTAGGGTACCTGACCGACTACACTGGGTACCTGTTCGTCGCGCTGCTGCCCGAGGATGCCGCCGCGTTGTCGGACGATTACGAACGGCTCAGTGAGATTTAGTGCTTTCACCGAGGCTGTTTTCGACGGAACAGTAGCACGGCTACGTGCTGTTTCCCGGCGACGGTTACGCGTTCCGTGACAGAGGGACCGCTCCAGGTCGGAAGCCGTCAGTCTGATACCTACAGTCGCGATGGCTTTAGGAACTCCCGCTGGCGCTTCAAATCACAAACTTATGTATGTTATTTTCACTGTCGATTCACGGCCATCCCCCGCGGCGACAGCGCCCCCCTTATCCGCCCAGGAGCGGCGTCCGTCGGGTGGATTCCTTCTCGTGGACAACTATCAGAGCCAGATAGCGAGTATTCGATAATCTCGGAAGAGAGAAGAGAAAATCGGAGACGCCGATTGAGCTAACAAATTGAACTAACACTATTTTGGCGCAGACAAAGCAATTTTTGAAGTTTTATAAGCAAAAATTTTGGCTTTTTATGGTCTTAAGTTGAGAAAAAATACATGGATGAAATCTATTTTTCGGGAGTTAAAATTCACTTATATCGAATGCAGTGTGTTAGAATGCACCAAGGGACGCCGCTCAATCGTACTGAAACCGCAGCTCGATCTCGTTCGTCGTCCCTTTCAAACGGTCTATGATCTCTTGTTCGAAGTCCTCCTGCTCCAACCGGTGGCTCGGCCCTGACACGCTCAAGGCGCCGACCGGAATCCCGTCGGAATCCTGAATGGCACAGCCGATGGCCCGAAGCCCGCTGGTGTCTTCCTGATCGTTGAACGCGACACCGGTTTCACGAACCCTTTCCAAGGTTTCGAACAACTCCTCCTCATCGGTGATGGTGTGTTCAGTGATCTTGGTCAGCCCCCGGGATTCGAGAATCTCCTCGACGTGCGAGTGCGAGTAATGGGCCAGCATCGCCTTTCCCGCTGCAGTTGCATGCATCGGGAGTCGCTGTCCCGTCCGTACACCGGCTTTGACTGCTTGGTCACCCACGACGGTGTGCAGGACGACGACCTGCTGGTGTTCGGGGACGACGAACTGAGCACGTTCACCTGTGCTGTCAGCCAAATGATCCACCTTACTGCTCGCGATCTCGAACAGCGGGTTCCGTTGCCTGGCGTACTCGCCGTAGTCGAGAAACCGATAGCTCAGGTGATACTCCTGACCCACCTTCACTAAGAACTCCGACTGCAGTAACGTCTGGAGATATTGATGTAACGTACTCGGCGACTTCTCCATCGCGTCGGCGAGTTCGTTCAGACGTATCCCGTCGCGCTGCCTAACGATTTCGACTATGTCGAATGCCGTCCCGATTGACTTTATAACTCTTTTGTCATTGTTCGGCATGTCTACGACATATACGAACCGGCACTTAACGCTTACTCTCACGGACGGCGGGCTTCACGTGGCTCTCGTCCGGATAGTTTTTTGACGGTGGGGGTGAACCAACCGGTATGCGTGCTATTCGCTACCACGAGTTCGGGGACCGCAGTGTACTCAAGCTTGAGGAGTCCACCCAGCTCACGCATGCTTCGGACGAGGTGCTGATTGAGACGGAAGCCATCGGCGTCAACCCCTGCGACGCGCTGCGGAGGCAAGGGCTCTGGGACGACGACATTCCGCTGATTCCCGGCTCCGATATCGCGGGCGTGATCGCCGCGGTCGGGGACGACGTCACCGACTTCAAGCCCGGTGATCGCGTCTTCGGCACGATCCCCCATCTCAACGTCAGCGGCGAGCGTGGGGACCGCCAAGGTACCTACGCGACCGAGGTCGTCGCTCGCGAGGACCGCCTTGCCTGTCTTCCGGAGGGGATCTCGTTCGATGTCGGGGCAGCGGTCGGCTTGGTCGGGATCACGGCCTGGCGGGCACTGTTCCATTTCGGCGACCTTGAACCGGGAGACTGCTGCCTGATCCACGGTGCGAGCGGCGGTGTCGGCCATCTCGCCACCCAACTGTCGTCGACGACGGGCGCGAAGACACTAACAACGGCGGCGCCTCGACACCACTCGACCGTCGCGGAGTTCGGCGCTGATGCCGTCTTCGACTACGACGACGAGGGACTCGAGTCGGAGATTCGGGATGCCGCCCCCGATGGCGTCGATCTCATCTTGGACCACAGATTGGGTGAGTACATCCAGCTCGATATCGACGTGGCAGCGTACGGCGGGAGCGTCGTCGCGATCGGAGGGAACTACGACCAACCACGGATAACAGATCTGACGGCAGCCATCGGCAAGGACTTCACCATCCAGCCGATGGATATGTTCAACGAACCGGACATCGCCGGCGTGCTGGAACGGCTCGCGATGTTACTGTCGCACGGTGAGATAACGGCCGAGGTGGATCGAGTGTTCCCCTTGGAGGAGGCGAGCGAAGCACAGCGAGTGGTCGAAGAGGAAAGCGTCGTCGGAAAAGTGATCCTGAAGCCGTGAGGGGGTGAGGGCTCAGTCCTGCCGCAGCTGCTTCGTCGCCTCCGCATCGATCTCCAACTCGTCCGTCAGAACGACCCCGTAGACGTCCTCAGCACGCTCGATGGAAACCAGGTCGTCGAGCACGTCTGCCCGGACCTTCTCGGGATCACGCTCCATGGGGTCACCCCAGCCTCCGCCACAGGGGCCCACGAGCCGAAGCCGCTGTCCCTCGTCCATCGGCTGGTTCTCCAGCTTCGAAGAGAGGTGTTCCTCGCTGTCGGTTTCGGCGTTTCGAATGATCGCCCCGGTCGTGCCGTCGTTCCCTCCGTCGAACCCCCACGGGGCGTACTTGTTCCCGTCCCCCTCAATGGAGACGCGGCCGGGTGAGGTGAACTCCAGTTCCCGGATCGGCCCGATACCGCCGCGGTTCTTCCCCGCTCCCTCCACGTCCTCGCGCAGCTCGTACTTGCTCACACGAAGGGGATAGTGGCTCTCGATGTCCTCGATCGGGTTGTTCCGCGTGTTCGCGTACAGGGTGTCGACCGCGTCAAGTCCGTCCTTGCTCGAGCGGCCGCCGTAGCTCCCCGATGAGATGTCCATGTAGACCCAGTACTCCTCGTCCTCGGTGACACCGCTACAGGTCGAAACTTTAAGATTGCCGATCCCCGCACATGTCTTTTCGGGGACGACCTCGGCGAGCGCCTTCAACGTGAGGTCCGCGATTCGGTTGCCGGGACAGAAGCGTGCGATGGTCGGCGCCGGAAAACGGGGGTTCGCGATCGATCCCTTCGGCGCGTGAACGTGTATCGGTCGCGTGATGCCGTTGTTCTGAGGGACGAGCTCGTGCTCTTCAGTGTCCAGGAGGGTAGACCGGATCACCAACAACACCGCCGGGATCACGGTCCCCTTGAACGGCATGTTTATCGGCCGGTTGTCAACCTGATCGTCGCAGCGGGAGAGATCGACATCGATCTCGGAGCCGTCGACGGTGAGGTCGACCGCCAGGAAGATGTCTTTCTCATCGGGGTTCGGGGAGTCGAGGAACCCGTCGATGTATCCCTCGGCGGAGTACGTTCCGTCGGGCAGTTCGTCGATCTTCTGTCGGAGGCGGTCCTCGGAGTAGTTCATCGCCGCCTGCCCCGCGTACTTCACGGTGTCGTGTCCGTACTCCTCGAAAAGGTCCTCGAGGCGGTTGGCGCCGACCCGGGCGGCCGAGATCTGTGCCTCGATGTCGCCCATTACCATATCCGGCATCCGGATGTTGTCGGCGATCATCTGCCAGGCGGTGTCGTTCCGCTCCCCTCCCTCGACGATCTTCAGCGCGTCGAGCCGGATGGATTCGCTGTACGCGTCGATCGTCTCGATGATACACGTTCCGGGCTTGTCGGATCCCACGTCGAGATGGTGGGCCGTCGTGACCGAGAAGGCGGTCAGCTCGCCGTTGTGGAACACGGGCACTACGATGGCGAAGTCCGGCGCGTGACTGGCACCGTAGTACGGGTCGTTGTGCAACACGACGTCACCGGGGTTGAACGACTCGTCGCGCTCCTCGAAGAGCTCGATGATCCCCTCGACGTAGGCGGGAATCGGCCCCATCTGCAGCGGCGTACTATCGGTTTCACACAGCTGTCTCGCCTGCTCGTCCAACAGGGCACAGCCGAAGTCCTCGGACTCGCGGATGATGCTCGAGTAGCTCATTCGCGTGAGCTTGTGGCCCATCTCGTCACAGATGTTCACGAGACTGCCCGAGATGACCCGGCTCGTCACCGGGTCGATATGCTCCTCGGGGTCGTCTACGGTTGCACGCGGTGCGGTCTGGTCTCGGACTGATACGGTTGATTTCTGGGTTTTTGACATTGTGATCGCCTTGGGTTCTGTTACTGCGTTAGTTCGATATCGCCATGCTTGAGCACCGATGCGCTGAAGTCCGGCGGGATGACGATCGTCGAGTCCTTCTCCGCGATAATCGCTGGCCCGGCGAACTCGTGGCCGGCTCGCAGGTCGGCACGTTGGATGAACGGCGTCTCGTACGCCCCGGTTTCTCCGTTGACGTTGAAGTACACCTCCTCGCGATACATCACCTTCTCCTCGGCCGGCTCGGTGGCGGTCGGAATCGACACGAGCTCCGAGGAGGGAAGGCGGCCGTGTGCGGTCACGCGCTCGTTCACCACCTCGATCGGGTTCTCGGGGAAGCTGTGTCCGAACTCCGACTCGTGGATCTGGTCGAATCGGTCGTCGATGTGCTCGATCGAATGGACCTTGCCGTCTTCGGAGACGGGGACGTTGAGTTCGTACCCCTGTCCCTCATAGCGACAGTCCGCGATCAGTTCGAGTTGGATGTTCTCCTCGGTGACGCCATCTCGACGGAGCCGATCCTGGACGTCCTCAACCAGCGCATCGTAATCCGACTGTAGCTCCTCTCGGCTCAGCTCGTCAAGCATCGCGAACTTCGTGTTGATCTGATCGTACTGAAGGTCCGTCGTCGTGAGCCCCACGGCGGACAACACGCCGGGGCTGGCCGGGATGAGCGTCCGGGGAATGCCAAGTTCTCGGGCGATATCTGCCGCGTGCATCGGTCCGGCCCCCCCGAACGAGACGAGCGTGAACTTCTCAGGGTCCCGGCCCTTCTGGATCGTTTTCGAGCGGATCGCGTTCGCCATATTGTTGTTGACGATCTGTAGGATTCCCGCTGCCGCCTCCGTCGGCTCCATACCGAGGGGATCCGCCAGTCGCTCCTCGATCGCGTTCCTCGGCCCTTCGACGGACAGGTCCATCTCCCCGCCAAGGAAGAACTCGGGACGGACGCGCCCCAACGCGACGTGTGCGTCGGTCACCGTCGGCTCGGTCCCGCCACGCCCGTATGCGATGGGGCCGGGCGTCGCTCCGGCCGACTTCGGGCCCACCCTGAACGCACCGGCCTCGTCTAAGTAGGCGATGCTTCCCCCACCTGCACCGATCGTCTCGATATCGACCATCGGGATCATAACGGGATAGCCTCCGATCTCGGTCTCCCGGACGTTCGCCTCGACGATTTCGTCCTCGGAAACGATGCCGATGTCGGCGCTCGTCCCCCCCATGTCGAGCGTGATAGCGTTCGTTGTTTCGTCGGCTCCGGTGTTCGCTTGTGCACGCCACTTTCCGCCGAGGATACCGGCGGCAGGCCCGGACAGCAGAAGCGTCACGGCCCGTTCCTTGACCATGTCCTCGGTCGCGATCCCCCCGTTTGACTGCATCACGTTGAGATCCGCGTCGACGCCGAGCGACTCCAGTCCGCTCTTGAAGGTGCTGATGTACTCGACGACCTTCGGGCCGATGGAGGCGTTCATCGCGGTCGTGGTGAACCGCTCGAACTCGCGGAACTGTGGATACACCTCGCTGCTCGTGGTCACGTACGCGTCCGGGTGAACCGATTCCACGATCTCCTTCGCTCGCGCTTCGTGTTCGTCGTTGAGATACGAAAAGAGCAACGCGATCGCAACCGACTCCACCCCCTCCTCTTTCAGCTCCGCCGCTTTCTCACGGACCGCATCCTCGTCGAGCGGTGTTTCGATCTCGCCGTCGGCGTTGACGCGCTCGGGAACGACCTTCCGGTGCCGGCGACGGACGAGCGGGTTCTTCTGCCACGGGATGTCCTGCTGGATCGAGTAGTTCTTCGGTCGCTGGTGGCGTCCGATGTGGACCACGTCTCGGTACCCCTCGGTCGTGATCATTCCAGTCTTGACACCCTCGTGTTCGAGGACGGCGTTCGTCGCGATCGTCGTTCCGTGGAGGACGTAATCGAGGTCGCTGGGGTCCGTTCCAGTCATCTCGCAGATCTCCTGAACTCCCTTGAGAGCACCCTCAGACGGGTCGTCAGGTGTGGTGCTTACTTTGTGAATGGTCTGTTCTTCGGCCTCGTTATCAACGAGGTAGAGATCGGTGAACGTGCCACCGATGTCAACGCCAAGTATTCGCATACGGTGTGGTAGCATGACGACCGGGAATAAAAGTATTTGCCGTTAATCTCAGTTCCGCCCGTTCGCCCGAAACAGGCACCGCTCCGGCGGATGGTCCTTGGAGCTCCCGAGCGGTGTCGACGACTACATGCGAATGGAGCAAACTGTGGACTGCGGCGTCCGGGCTGACGATGCGAACGGCGGCCTCTGGCGACCGGAGTTCGGTGAGCGTGACCCCTCCCCCCGCTCGGAACCTCACAGCCATCGAACGACCGCCGCTCGCCCCTGTCGACCCCTCCGGACGTTCCGGACGGTGGCGCTATCCGTCAAGGGAGAAGTGATCCGCGACCGAGTCGATCGCGTATCCGTAGTTCTCGCCGACGAGGCTCGGGACCAGGAAATCGAATCCGAGGTCGAAGTACTCCTGGAACTTCGCCATGCATTCCGGTGTCGAACCCGCGACGGCTAACTCATCGACGAGCCAGTCGGGCACGTGTTCGGCGGCGGCCTCGACGCCATCGGATTCGATGGTCTCCCGAACGGGCTCCATCACCCCCTCCCTGACGTCCTCTCGTTCGAGTAGCGGGTCCCCAACCTTTCGTCGGGCGGTTTCGAGCCCAGGGAGGTTACAGACGTACTCCGCCAGGAGTGGTTTCACCGCTTCCTTGGCGGGTGTACCCTCAGGGTCGACCGAGTAGACTGGGACCATCCCGATATCGGGAACCTCCCGATCCGCGTCGCGGGCTCCGGCCTCGATACGCTCGATCGCGTTCTCGATGTACCCGTGGCTGACGAACGCGTTCAGGATGACCCCGTCGGCGATCGCGCCCGCCAGTTCCAACATTCGGGGGCCGGTGACGCCCATGTAGACGGGTACCTCCGATCGTGGCGTTTCGAAATCCAGCTGTACGTCGGTCACCTGTACGGTTTCGCCGTGGTAAGTGGCCGTTTCTCCACGCATGAGTGCGCGAAAGACATCGATCGTCTCCCGTGTCCGCGTGAGCGGCCGGTGGAACTCCTGTCCATGGAACTCCTGAATGAGCATTTCGTTCGCGGCCCCGATCCCGAGTATCGTGCGGTTGTTCGAAACCTCGTCTAGGGTCGCGAACGTCTGTGCCATCAGCGTAGGCGTCCGCGTGTAGGGGTTGATCATCGCCGTTCCCAGCTCGATGTCGGTGGTCCGTGTCGCCCAGCTGGCGAGCGGAACGATCCCGTCGCGGAGCAGCCTGGTCTCGACGGCCCATGCCGAATCGAACCCCCTGTCTTCGGCGAGCTGTACGTACGTCCCCTGTCGCTGTTCGGGCGGCTGGTGGACGAATGCGAGTCCGAACTTGGGTTCTCCCATGAGGAGACAGCTTTCACCGCGTCGTTATAGCGTTTTGCCCGGCTCCCATGCCGTGCGCGGATACCGGTGGACGGATCCCGATCGGGCGGCCCGACACCCGTAAGGTATTTAATCCTCTTCGCGGATGGTACACCTGGGGTATGACAAGCAACAACATAGCACCGATTGCTGCAATCATCGTGTTTGCGGCAGTCCTCATCGGGATCGCATACGCCAACGTGACGGGCATACTCAGCCTGTCCGGGGCAGAACTGATCGACAGTACGACCGCTACCATAATCGTGGCGGTTCTCTTTGTCGCGATGCTTCCGTGGGTGTACAAGCAGACGAAGTCCTCATAACCCACAAAGAGCACACATGGAAAAGACAACGCCAGCGATTGAAGTCGAGGGGCTTTCGTTCCAATACGCGAACCAACGGGAGGGAAGCGCCCTCGACGACGTCTCGTTGACGGTCGACGAGGGGGAGTTCGTGGGCATCGTCGGGGAGACCGGTGCTGGGAAGACCACGTTACTCTCGGCGATGTGTGGCGTCATCCCCTTCGGCGTCAACGGCGAGAAGTCCGGCGAGGTTCGCGTGAACGGGGACCCGATCGAGGACTACGGCTCGTTGTACAACCTCGCGGACGACGTCTCCATGGTGCTCGACAGCCCGGACAATCAGCTGTTCAACCTCCACGTGTTCGACGAGATCATCTGGGGGCCAGAGAACCTCGGCGTCGAGCGAGAAGAGATCATCCGAAGAGGTGAGCGAGCCCTCGAGCTCTTTGGGCTCGAGGGATTCGAGGACCGCATCACGTACAACCTCTCCGGTGGTGAAAAGCAGAAGGTCGCGATCGCGTCGATCTACGCGCTGAACCCGGACATCGTTCTTCTCGATGAGCCGACAAGTCAGCTCGACCCGATCGGCTCCGAAAAGGTGTTCGAGGCGATCGACCAGCTCGTGGACGAGGGTGTCACCATCGTCATGGTCGAGCACAAGATCGAGGAGATGGTGCAGTACGCCGACCGGATCGGCGTCATGAAGCAGGGACGGCTCAAGCGGATTGACGACGCACGTGACTTCTTCCTTCGGGGAGACACCCACGGCATCGCACCACCACAGGTCACCGAGCTGGGTCAAGCGCTGTACGATGCCGGCGAGACCGATATCCAGATCCCGCTGGAGCTCGAGGAAGCTATAGACACCTATGAGTCGTATCTCGGCACACGAGGCGAATCATGACTGAGAGGGACCGGCAGTACGCCCTTCAGTTGTCCGACATCGAGTTCAGCTACACCGAAGAGGCGGTGGTGTTGAAGGGAATCGACCTAGATGTCGAGGCGGGCGAGTTCATCACCATCATCGGGCAGAACGGCTCGGGGAAGTCCACGCTCGTCAAGCAGTTCAACGGGTTACTGACCCCCGACCGAGGCTCCGTCACGGTACACGGTCCAGACGGAACGCCCTACGCGACCACGGACGAGCCACTCAAGCGCATCGCCCAGTACATCGGGTACGTCTTCCAGAACCCGGACGACCAGATATTCCACACGTCCGTTTACGAGGAGATCGCGTACGGGCTGAAGAACATCGGTGTCCCAGAGGCGGAGATCCCGACGCGGATCGAGACGGTTCTCGATCAGGTCGGCTTGGACACGGACGGGGGACAGAACCCGTTCAACCTGGGGAAGGGGCAACGACAGCGCCTCGCGATCGCGTCGGTCCTGGCGATGGAGCCACAGATCATCTGTGTCGACGAGCCGACGACCGGCCAGGACCGGACCGAGAGCCAGCGGATCATGGAGATCCTTCAGGAGTACAACGAGCGCGGACACACGGTCGTCGTGATTACTCACGATATCGCGCTGGCAGCCGAGTACACGGACCGCGTCATCGTGGTCAACGACGGAACGATCGCAGCCGACGGCCCCCCGAAGGAGATCTTCCTCAAACGGGATCATCTGGAGAAAACGAACATCCGGCCCCCCCAGATCACGCAGCTCGGAATCGCGCTCAAAGAGCGAACCGACCGTCAGGACCTCTTAGATGAGATGTGGCTGACGGTGCAAGACGCGTTCGAGGACATGAAACCGAACGAAAGACCGGACGAAATCTCATCGAAGTCGGACGAGGGCGCACAGCAAACGAACAGATCAGACGTCAAAGCGAGCGATAACCTATGAGTCAACCAACAGAGTCAGGCGGCATTCAGGCATCGAGTCACAACACCGGGAAGGCGGCGCCCGGCCCCCTCCCGGACAAGTACTACGGGCAGCTTCCGGACTGGGAGTTCAATCTGTGGCCCAGCCGAACAGCAGTGATCATGGCGGCGCTGTTCCTCGCGCTCGGCTTCACCGTCAACATGCAGATCACGGAACGCATCGACACCATCATGTGGGGCGGCATCTCCCCGCTGTGGGGGCTGTTCTTCTTCGCCCTCTGGAACGCGTCCGGGGCGATGTTCTTCGGGCTTCCCGGCGCGCTGATCGTCGCGAACGTGAACCCGATCGTCGCCAACCTGACGGCGACGAACCCGCTTGCCCCCGTCTTCTTCGCGACGAACAGCCTGTACGCCGTCCCCATGGCGTTCTGGACGTGGTACTTCAAGGAGGAAGGGGAGGGGCTCACCTTCTTCCAGGTGGCGAGCGCACACGTTCTTTCGATCCCGCTCGCGGTCGTCCCGCTCGCGTTCGTTTGGATTTTTGTCCTCCAGCTGACGCCGCCGGTGGTCGCGATGTGGTTCGCGGCGTCCTGCATCGCGGGCTGGCTGGGCATCCTGATCGCCTACCCCTTCGCGAAGAAGCTCTTGGCGTCGGGTGTCATCCAGCAGTAACTGATGCAGTCGCTATTTCAGTTTTCGGGCGGGGATTCGTTCCTCCACCGGGTAGATCCGCGTGCGAAGTTCCTGGTCGTGCTGGCGGTGCTCAGCTTCGTCCTGCTGTTCGAGGACCCCGTGTTCCTCGCCACGGCGTTCGTCACCGTCATCGCGATCATCTGGGTCTTGGGCGGGATTCCCCCGACCGAGTACTTCACGCTGCTGTTGGCGTTCACGCCGCTGATCCTCGCCGTCGCCCTCATTCAGGGACTGACGTACAGACCGCCCGGCGCCGAAATCGTGGTCGCGCTCGGTCCAGCGGGTTTCTCAGACTACGGGCTCCTGCTGGGTTTGAGCATCGGGCTCCGGCTCGCGACGATGGGGCTGACGTTCATGATGTTCTCGATGACGACCACGCCCAAGGATGTCGGATTGGGGCTCAACAAGGTTGGTATCCCGTTCAAGTACGCCTACCTGGCGACGTTCGGCCTTCGGTTCCTCCCGTTGATGCAGGAGGACCTCCGGACGATCCAGAACGCCCGTGCCGTTCGGGGGGACCCCGACGTGGGCTCGAAAAACCTGTTCCGGCGGTTCAAGAGCCTCCCGATGTCATTCTTCCCGCTTGCGGCGAATTCGCTCCGCCAGAGCAGTGAAACGGCGAAGGCGCTCGAGCTCCGAGGCTACGGCGCGGACATCGAGCGGACGACGGTCTACGACTTGAGCTTGGAAGCCCGCGATTACGCGACCACGGTCGTGTGTCTCGCCGTAATCGGGATCGTCGTGTACGCACGTGTCGTGCTCGGAATCGGGCTGCTCACTCCATAACTCGAAGCACAGGCTTCAAAACAGCAAACAAGATTAAAACAACAACACCAATGGAGGACATTACGGTCGATCGCGAGAGGCTTTGGTCGTCGGTTCAGGAGCTCGGGGCGATCGGCGAGACGGACGAGGGGGCCATGATGCGTGTCACGGGCAGCCCTGCGGATGCGGCCGCCAGAGATACGGTCGTGTCCTGGTTCGAAGACGCAGGGATGAACGTCACGGTCGACGCAGTGGGGAACATCAAAGCCCGGTTGCCCGGAACGACCGACGGGGCCCCCGTCATGACGGGCTCACACATCGACACCGTGCCGAACGGGGGGAAGTTCGACGGGGTCGTCGGCGTCTTGGCGCCCTTGGAGGTCATCCGTGCGTGGAACGACGCGGGGTTCGAGCCGGAACGGCCGTTGGAGATCGTCGTCTTCACCGAGGAGGAGGGGACTCGGTTCGGTGTCGGACTCCTCGGTAGCCTCGTCGCCACCGGCGAACTGCCGCTCGAGGACGCACTCGAACTGAGTGACGGCGACGAGACGGTCCGGGAGTGTCTCTCGTCGATCGGCTACAACGGGACGGGAACGATAGATCTGGAACGGGCCGCGTCGTTCCTCGAGATCCACGTCGAACAGGGACCGATCCTCGACGAATCGGGAACCGATGTCGGGATCGTGGAGGCGATCGCGGGCATTACTCACCACCGGGTCGTCTTCGAGGGGACCGCCGATCACGCGGGCAACACGCCGATGGATATGCGGCGCGACGCGTACCTCGGTGCGGCGCAGTTCTCGCTGGACCTCGAAGCGATCGCGACTGCAGCCGGCGAGCACAGCGTCGGGACGGTCGGGAAGTCGACGGTTTCGCCGAACGGGACGAACGTCGTCCCCGGTCGTGTGGAGCTCGGCGTCGATATCCGCGATACCGACGGCGACCGGCTCGCTCGGATGGTCCGTGACGCGAAGGCGGCCGCGACGGAAGCGGCGGATACGAGAGGTCTCGAGGTACAGTGGGAGACGCTCCTCGAAGTCGAGCCGACTGACCTCTCGCCGGAGATCCAAAGCCGGCTTGAGCAGGCTGCCGAATCGACCGGTGGCACGTATCGGAGGATGCTCTCCGGCGCCGGTCACGACGCGATGAACATGGCGGATGCGGTGCCGACCGGAATGTTGTTCGTCCCTAGCGAGGGGGGACTTAGCCACACGCCGGAGGAGTTCACGAGTCCGAGGGACCTCCACCGGGGAACGGAGGTGCTCGAGGCCGCGATACGAGATCTCGTTGGTGATCCCCGGGCGGCGCCTGCCCGCCTCGACGGAGAACGCGCCGACAGCGTCGACTAGAGTTCGCGGTAGCGCCGCCCGGCCGAGCCAGGGGTTCGGGTACGGTACTCGCCCACGGGCGGGGAGTCGACCAGCTCCCCATCGATGACTCGGCTCCCACGAACGAGCACCGTCTCGGCGCGGCCGGTCACGGCTCGACCCTGGAACGGCGAGTAATCGGTCGCCATGTGTAGCGACTCCGGCTCGATGGTCCACTCCTCGTCAGGGTCGAAGATCACGATGTCCGCATCCGACCCGACCGCGATCGTCCCTTTCTCTGGATACAGGCCGAACAGCTTCGCGACGTTCGTCGACATGAGGCGGACGAACTGTTTGATGGAGACGGACCCCTCCGTGACACCTTCCGTGTACAGTACGGGCCCCGTCGTCTCCACCCCGGGGAGCCCGTTCGGCATTCGGGTGATGTCGTCCCGATGCCGGCGCTTTTGTGACATCGTGTAGCCACAGTGGTCGCTGTTGACGACCGCGACCTGCGAACTCGAAACCAGTTCCTTGAGCGCCTCTCGGTGTTCGCTCGATCGGATTGGCGGGCTACAGACGAACGCCTCCCCGTCGTCACGGCCGTAGACCTCGTCCGTGAGCGAGAGGTAGTGGGGACACGTCTCGACGGCGAGTGGGAGGTCGTTGCGCTCGGCGTGGGCCGCGATTTCCTCCGTTCGGTGAGCGCTCGCATGGACCAGCAACGTCGGGCACTCCGATTCCGCGACCAACTCGGAGACCGTCCACATCGCCGTCGTCTCGGAAACGGGCGGATGGGTGTCGCCGTGGGCGTCGTACGCTATGTCGCCTTGCTCGCGGTGCCGTTCGATCAGTCGACCGATGATGGCGTTGTCCTCCGCGTGGACCAGCATCGTCCCATCGGCGTCCGCGGTCCGAGCCATCACGTCTCGGAGCTCACCGTTGTCGAGCATCAACCGGCCCTCGTACACCATGAACGCCTTGATGCTCGTCGCTCCCCGGTCGATCAACTCGGGCACCTGCTCCAAGCTCGTCTCGGTTGCCTCGGTCAGACAGCCGTGAAACGAGTAGTCGACGTACGCGTCCCCGGCGGCTTCCTCGCGGCGTCGGCTCAAGGCCGCGAGCGGGGACTCGTCGCGGTCGGGAACCGCGAACGGGATCACCGTCGTAACCCCTCCATGCGCGGCAGCACGCGTGAGATCAGACATCCCGTCGGTCGTCGTGTACTCGCCGAGCTCGAGGTTCACGTGGACGTGGCTGTCGATAAAGCCCGGGAGCACGAGACGACCAGAGGCGTCAATCACGTCCGTCGCTGTCGTGTGAAGCGTGCCGGGGGCTGTAATCGCCGTGATCCGTCCGTCGGTGATGCCCACGTCGGCGTCGGTGACTGCACGTTCAGTTACGACGCGCCCGTTCGTGATCGCGGTGTCGACCATACGGTTTTACGGCATGCGAAGAGATAGCATAAAATCATTCCTCTCTCAGCCGGAAGGCAGCTCAGCAGCCGACGGGAGGAGCAGGGCACACCCCAAACCGAGCAGCGCTAGTGCGACAGCGTACCCGAAAACGGTAGTGAAATCGCCGTACGTACCGACGATCACGCCGGCGATTATCGGACCGGTAAACGATCCGGTCAGGCCGGCAGTGTTGAGCACCGCAACCGCCGTCCCCTCGGCGGACTCGGCGACGAGCTTCGGCCCATAGGAGAAGAACAGTCCGATACCGGTCTGGACGAAGAACCCGGCGGCCAGCAACAGGAGGACGAGCCCGCCCGCCGAGGGTCCGAGCGCGATGCCACAGACAGCCGGGAGCAGCGCCGCGAACGATATCGTGAGGACCCGCTTTGCGTCGCCCCCGAGGACGTAATCGGACACGATGCCGCCGCCGGACCGAGCCAGAATCCCCACGGCGGGAAAGACTGCCGCGAGAAGGCTACTCCGCGTCAGCGAGAACCCGTAGCTGTCCGCGAGGAACGAAGGCAGCCAAGAGCTGAACAGCAGGAACAGCGAGTACGCGACGAACGACATGACCGAGACGAGCAGCAGGTTCCGGTTTCGAAGCGTGATCGCGAGCGCCTCTACCGGCCCTGTTGCCCGTACGTCCCGTGCCGGGTCACTCACTTCCCTTCCGGTGGCGAGGAGCGCAAGTCCCCCGGCCGGAAGGAGAAGTGCGACGATTACCCAGAACACGTCGTACCACGGGGACCGGAGTGCGACAAACGGACCGAGCGACAGCCCGATGGCGATGCCCGCCGGCCCGCTGGTCGTGAGGAGGCCGACTGCCGTCGCCGTCCGGTTCGGGAACCGGGTCGATACGAGCTGAATCGTGCTCAGCCAGACGGCCATGTACGCAACCCCACCGAGGAAGCGAGACGCCAGGAACAGGTTGAATCCTCCCGACTCGCCCGACACTGCGCCGATCACGTTCGCGACGACGACGAGGAGAACCGCGCCAGCGAGGAGACGGCGTCCGTTCGTCCGGTCGAGCAGGATGCCGATCGGAACGGCGGCGAGCGCCTCCGCCGCATACGGGGCGCTGATGACCCAGCCTGCCGCCGCGGGACCGATCACGAGCTGTCGCCGGATCACCGGGAGGATTCCGGACGGCACGATCAGATAGATCGCCCCGATACAGGCGACTGCCCAGCAACTCGCCAGAAACAACACGTCAGCGGAGCGTGATCGGCTTTCAGTCGTAGTGGATCCGACATCGTGTGCTGTCATTTTTATCGATTCGGTGACGGGGGTTCCGCCGCGCCATCCGGCGGGAGAAGCCAGCCGCCAGTCAGGCGCTCTGTCCGTAGAGCGCTTCCATTATTAACTGTTCGTGGGCCGGCAGCCCGGAGGGTGATGCAACCCGGGGGTGGCTGACGGTTTCGTTTGGTCCGACGGTGTCCGGGGGGTGGGGGGAAGAAAGAATTAATACGGTAGACGAGACACTGCTAATCGGTATCAATAGCCATGCGAATAAAGGCCATCAACCCGAATACGACGCTGGAGATGACCGAGAACATCGGTGAGGTCGCCGATCAGTACACCGATGATTCGACGGAGATCGTCGCTGTATCCCCCCAAAAAGGCCCGATCAGCATCGAGTCGTACTACGACGACTATCTCGCGATACCCGGACTCCTTGAGGAGATCAGGAAGGACGAAGACGAGTTCGGCGCGTTCATCAACGCGTGCTGGGGGGACCCGGGCATCGATGCGTGTCGTGAAGTAACGGACAAGCCCGTGGTCGGCATCGCGGAGAGTTCCATGTACGTCGCGAACATGCTCGGAGCGCAGTTCTCCGTCGCGACGGTGCTCCCTCGGGCGAAAGATCTCGTCGAGGAGACGGTTCGCACGACCGGGCTTGAATCGCAGTGCGCGTCGGTTCGCTGTACCGACCTGTCCGTGGTCGAGACGGAAACCGCGCGTGACGCGGCGTGTGAAGCACTCCTCGAAGCGAGCGAGAAAGCCATCGAGGAGGATGGTGCGGAGGCCATCTGTCTCGGCTGTGCAGGGATGGGGAAACTGGACGTCGAGTTGGAGAAGGAGCTGCCCGTGCCGGTGATCGATAGCGTCGCTGCCGCCGCAGTTATCGCGGAGGGAATGGTCAAACTCGGCAAGACGACGAGCAAGATCATGACCTACAAATCACCCGAGCCGAAGGAAATCAAGGGGTACCCGGATATCTTCCAGTTCGGGGAGGTCTCCGCGACGCCGGGTGACGACTAACATCAGGGGGGATGGTGTTCGAGCGGCCTGTGTGATCCGCAGCGCCGTGGCGGTACCGGCTAAATCCTCGGTTCCGCTCAAGGACAACTGCACTTCACCGTGCCCGTCTCCGCGATCCAACCGACCGTGATGCTGGTGGTCTCCAGTTTCATTACTGCGGCGTCGAACTCAGGAAACGCTGCCCCCGGTGTACTGCGAGCCGCCGTGTGAACCCCGGCGTGGGGGGTGACGACGGCCGGATCCGATCCTGGGGTCGTTCGGTACCAGACGCGGGACGCCCTCCCTCGACGAGCCTGTCGATGGGTCCGGGGAAGGGATCGAGTCCGCGGGGCGCGAGTTCTGTATCGGCAGCGTCGAAAGGGTAGCATAGGAACATGGACCCGGGCGACGGCGCGTTGTCGGACAGCCACTTACTGCCGTTCGCCGCTTCCTGATAACGCCTGAGAACGGCGTTCCAGAGCGCCTGCGGTGCTGATACTCGGAGCCGTTCGGATGAAGAGAAAGATTTCAAGCTAAAACCAACCAGCAACGCTTATGCGCATAAACGTATACGATTGTAGTGATGCGATACAACACGCTCATCGAGCAACGAATCGACGAGTGGGACGGAGGGTACGGGGTCGTCCAGATCGTGAACCCCGACGGAACCGACGAGACCGAGCTTCGGTTCGCCTACTACAAGGACGACGAATTCGTCAACCGGCCACTGACGGTTGCGCCGACGGCCGATGTCGCCGAGCAGATAACCGAAGCCGTCCCGACGATGGCGAGTCTCGCCCGCACGTTTACTCCCGACGAGATTGCCGCGCTCGTCGAAGAGCTCGGCGAGGACAAAGTCCTCGAACTCTCCGTACTCATCGAAGAGCTCGGCAAAAGCCGACTCACCGAAATACTCAACGAAACAACCGAGTGACGGTGGCTGATCGCCACCCGAAGAGGCAGTGCCGAGCGCTGAAAGACGGCGGCGGCGATATGGTCGACAAAGGGTGTGTTCACTCAATCGACGGCTCGTCAGTCCCTGGAGCAGAAGCTCGGTGGGTGGGTGGGTGGGAAGCGCCAAGAGTGCGTATCCCGAGCGGCGAGTCGGCGGCAATGCCAGGCAAGCAGACGTCGATGCAGTCGTGGGAAGCGTGTTCCGGCTGCTACGCCGTTTCGTCTCGAATGACCATCACCTTCACGCGCCGGACGGCGTCGAAATCCCGGAGTCGATATGTGAGATCACGAACCCGCTCAGCGGCACCCCGACAGAACAGTGACTCGAGACACCACTCGCCCTGGTGCGTGTGACCCGTGTTGAGAATCACGTCTTGGTAGTCGTGTTGGACGGCGTGGAGTTCCCGGATAACGTCGTGGTGTCGATAATCGAATCCAACGAGTGCGACGATCTCGCCGGACGTGTCCTCGAGCCGAGAGTGGGCTTCGATGTATTCGAGCATCGCCTCCCGAACGGCCCGGGAGCGATTCTCGAGTCCCTCGTCCTGCCAGACGCGGTCGAACTCTGCGACGACCTCGTCTGGGATGTTGAAGCTCGTTCGCATACGTTCTAGCTCCCCGCCAGCCTACAATAGTCCCCCGTTCCGTATGACGAATCCCCTGATTTGGTATTAACAACCATTATTCGCCTCGTTAGCCGAGAGATTCCTACATGTTACACGGTGAAGCGCTCGGAATCCTGATCGGGGCAGTTCTCCTCGGTGCAGTCCACGGGGTCGAGCCGGGCCACGGCTGGCCCGTGGCCGCCTCGTATGCTCTCGATCAGACGAACAAATGGGTCTACGGATTTGCGGCGAGTTTCATTCTCGGCCTGGGCCACCTCATCAGTAGTATTGCGATGGTGGCGGTGTTCTTCTACGCAAAGGGGTACTTCAATCTCACACAGATCAACGAGCCGATCCCGGTCGATCCGTTCTCGATGACGGTCTTCATCGGTGGGCCGGTTAGCCTGGTCGCTGGCGTGTTGCTGATCGCGCTCGGAATCCGCGAATACGCCCACGGGCACTCGCACGGTAGCCACGGTGAGGAGCACGGACACGATCACGGACACGACCACGGACACGATCACGGACACGACCACGGACACGATCACGGACACGACCACGGACACGATCACGACCACGGAGAAGATGGCATTCTCGCCCGAGTGAAGGGCGTGGTTCCGTTCATGGGAGGTCACTCTCATTCACACGACGACGTCGATCAGGCCGCGGAACGTGGGCTCTTCGGCATCGCATGGTTCGCGTTCCTGCTCGGGTTCGCCCACGAGGAAGAGTTCGAGATCATCGCGCTGTGTGCCGGGTCGAACTACTGTCTCGAACTGATGAGTGCCTACGCAATCACCGTCATCGTCGGCATCGTCGGGCTGACGATGCTGTTGATCGCCGGCTATCAGCACTACGAAGAGAGGGTCGAACGATACACCCCGTATCTGCCGGCGTTCTCTGCGGCCGTGCTCATCATTATGGGTCTCGGATTCATCACCGGATTGTTCTGAGCGTGCTCGGAATTGGGTCGATTCTCGTTGGGACGTTCCTCTCGCTTGCTATTGGTGTCGGCTTGTTCGGCGTTGCCAGTCTGCAGACCGGCATTCCATCGGGAACCGCCGGGATTCTCCTGCTGGGCCTCGCAGCGACGTGGCTCGTGCTGCTCGGGGCGAGCTCTGTGTACGGGAGCCAGTTGCCGGCATGGCTATATGCGCTTACATTCGGCGTGGTGGGCATTGCTCTGTCGGGGATCGGCCGTTCGCTCCGGATGGAGCCACTCCCGGATGCACCGACCAAGCAGGCAGCCGGTTCGACGAAGTGAAAAACGTATTTCATCATCAAAACGACAGCTCGAAGCGTCTCACTGATGGGAACCCCAGTCACGCTTCCGACATCGTCACATCGATACCTGATACGTCCTCGTCAATCCTCAACGTGAGGGTATCGTCGCTGGCGGAGCATGCCGTCGGCGAGCCCGACGTGCGAGCCCTCCGTGAGGTCGTGAACGCCGGGGCGACTGAGTATCATCCGGCAATCGAGACGACCGCCTACGACCGCGTCACCTTCGCGTGACGTAATCGCCACGACACCCACGTCGATACGTTCGAGGCTCTTGAGCCGGTCGGCCTCGTCGTGGACGTCGGCCCAGTCGTAATCCAGCTACTCCGTGAGAAACGCCTCCAGCAGTCGGTGGTGCCGCACGATCTCCAGTGCCACCACCTCGCCCTCGGCGGTGAGCGTGACGCGCTTGTACTTTTCGCGGTCGACGAGACCACGCTCCGCCAGCGTCGTCAGCATCGAGGAGACCGTTGGTGAGGTCGCGTCAAGGTAGTCCGCGAGCTTCGACGTGGAGACCTGTTCCTCGCCGTGTCCCCCGATTGCATAGATCGCCTTGATGTAGTCCTCCAAGACGGCGCTCAGCATCGTTGGTTCACGGGTCTGACCGGGGTCCGTAGCGAACTCTGTTCACCACTAGAGGGCGATGAACAGCCCAGTCACGTACATGAACGTGGCGCCGATCAGGAATGCAACGGCGTTCACTGGCGTCCCGAGGCTCGCGAGCGCATCGTCACCCCGGATGAGGTCGGCAAGCTCCCAGACCACCTGGAGGATGGCCCCCAGGCCGATAGCGAGGAAGAACACGCCGAGCGTCGGCGAGAACGCGTAGCTCCCAATCCATGCACCGAGGATGACTGGGGCGCCACCGATGAGGCCAAGTGTCGCGAAGTGCTTGAGACCGGGACGGCGCCCCCGGGCCAGCGGTCCGACGATGGCCGGTCCCTCGGTCACGTTGTGGACGAGGAAGCCGACCACGAGGAACGCGCCGAGTTCGACACGACCCAGCGCAAATGCGGTTCCGATGGCCAGCCCCTCGGCGAGGTTGTGTAGGCCGATGGAGACTGCGACGAGGTATGCCGTCCGGAGCCGACTCGTCTCGCCGTCGGTCCGGGACCGTTGCCACTCGTTGAATCCCTGGATGACCAACAGCGATCCGGCCACGCCGAGCGCAAAGAGGAACGGCCCCTCGTACGCGCCCGGGACGGACTCCATAAACTCCCCGACGTCGACGAGGGCGTCGAAACCGAGGAAGGCCAGCACGCCGACCGCGAACACGAGGACGGCGTGGAGCGCGCGGTCCGAGACCGTGCGCAGGTACGGCAGCCACAGCATTCCCAGTACGACTGGGATGACGCCGACGAACAGCCCGACGACCGCGAGCGTTCCGATGATCTCACCGGTGACGCCGGGACTCGTCGACGGCGCGATGATGGTGTGGTGAATCGTCGCCCCGTCGGACAACACCAGCGTCGTGTGCAGGTCCCAGCCCGGGGTCCAGTGGTACGGAATCTCGATGGTGGCACTCTCCAGTGGCTGGAGCGTACGGTCACCGCCACTCATTTGGAACGACCAGTACGCATCGTCGACGAGTACCTGCTCGACCGTCACGGTCCGGGGTCCGTTGTTAGTCACGTGGAGCAGCACCGTCTCCTCGTTCGGCAGCGTCGTGTACGAGACGGTCACGTCCGGGAGCGCGCTGCCCCCGGTCGCGAGCGCCGCGAACGGCGACCCGAAGAACAGGTACGCCAGCACCACCGCCAGTAACAATAGTGGGACGATCGCGACTACCCACCGCGGGAGGCCGAATGGCTGTTCCCGGGTGACCATGGTGTCGTCCGTGTGGCGTCCGTCCGTGTCGTCCGTGTGGCGTCCGTCCGTGTCGACACCGTCGGTCGGGGGGGGATCATCGCTCATCTCAGATCACCTCGAAGAAGCTCATCCAGCCCAGTTCGGCGAACTCCGACTGGTGGGCGTGGAACATGTACAGCCCGGGCTCGTGATCGGAGTAGTCCAGTTCGATGATGCCGCGCTGTGCCTGACATTGCATAATCGTGTCAATCGTGTCGTGCGTCGGAAGCAGCGTCGTCCCGTGGTCGTAGTAGTCGAAGAACTGTGAGTGGGCGTGAAACGAGTTGATGAGGTCGAACTCGATGGTGTTGACCAGGTACACCCGGACGGGCTTCTGGCCGTCAACTTGGATGGGCCGCTTGGTTGCGCCGGCCTTCCACTCGCCGTTCCCGTTCGTCTCGCCGACACCGTAGGCGAACGCACGGGTGTTAGCTGCGTACACCTCGTTTTCACCGTCGAAATTGGTGTCGAACCCGTTCATCACCATGACGAGTTCCTGTATATCGTCGTTCTCGTCGTACTCGTGGTTGCGCGACTTCGCGCGGGCGACGAGTTCCTCACGGAGTTCCGGCGTGATCTGTGACTCGTGGAACGCACAGTACTCTTCGGGCTTCTCGCGGACGCGCTCGGGGTCTGGGTCCACGATGATGGTTCCGTACAGCCCCCGATGGACGTGGGCCTTTAGCGGCATGGCGTGGCAGTGGTACAAGTGACAGCCTGCGGGCTGAGCCTTCCACTCGTAGGTGAACGACTCGCCGGTTTCCAGCACCCCAGGACCGTTCTGTGGGATACCGTCCATCCGCGGATTCAGATTCTTCAGGTGTGGGTGAATGGTGTGGGCGTGCTGGCTGCCATTAGTGAACTTCACCCGAACGCGGTCGCCCTCGGTCACGCGGAGCGTGGGCCCGGGAACCTGCCCCTGGAAGGCCCACGCCGAGAACTCGATGCCAGGTGCTACCTCGATGGTCGCGTCGACGGCGGTCATCTCGAAGGAGCGGACCCGCTCCCCATCCTCCTCGAAGACGTCCTGTGTCAGATTGTCCTGCCCGTCGAAACCAGTGTTGAACGTCCGGAGGAACTCGTGGGGGTCGAACCCCTCGTCGAACTCACCGCGGGCGCCGAAGTTACCGTGACCCCCACCACGATCAGCATGGTCATCGGCGGCGGAAGCGGTCCCCACGAGGGCCGCCCCGCTGGCGAGGCCGAGGGTTCCTAGCACTGTACGTCGACTAACACCGTCATCCGTCCCGACCCGCTCGACGAGGCGTTCCTCCAGCGCACTCGTGTACTGACGGGCTCGTTCGTAGTCCAGCGATGGACTCATGGCGATTCCCTCATTGGTAGCCGCATGGTACTTTGTGTCGTCATAAAAAATATTTAGACTCGTCTAATGCATAAATGTGCCTATTCGAGTGTTCGTCTCGTGGGGGCGTGAAGGGCCTACCCTACCCCTGTAAGAATCCGATGAGAACTCGAGGAAATCCTACGAGCTGTTGAACAGCCTCTCTGTATGCAGCACACCATTCACGCCAACTCAGAAGCGTTTCAACAGGGCCAGATAAACGGGGGTTCGACCACCAATTTGTGGCTGGTCCGTATCGAAGGGACGGATCAGCTCCCGGCGGACCACGACACCGGCGAGCAGAAAGCCCACGAACCGAACGATTATGATTACGCCCCCGCCGTAGTGAGGAGTAAGCATGGCCGCCGAAACTGAGCGGCCCTTCTTCCCTGCGTTGACGTACATCTCGTCGATTTCCACCAGGCCTTGTGGTCGAGGCGCGTCCAGCGCCCGCAGGAAGCGCTGGACGCGCCGGTAGACCGTCTTGTACGATACGGCGAGTTCAGCATCCAGTTGGCGGATGCTCGTGTTCAGCCGGATGTAGGTGTAGACGGCGAGATACCACTTCCTAAGCGGTATCGTTGAGTGTTCGAAGACCGTGCCGGTCTTGTCGTTGAACGTCCGGCCGCAATCCTCACACAGATACCGTTGAAACACCCGATAGCTGCCGTGCCGAATCAGCGATTCGGTACGGCAGCGCGGGCAATAGATGCCGTCACGCCAGCGAATCTGTGCCAGCAGATTCGCGGCCCGACGCTCCGAGACGAACGTCTTGAGTGGAATCATGCTTCGTCGGGTGGCGCGGTCGCGCCATCCTTGCCCGCTGTGACTTCCAGCTACTGCTCCAACCCACCAACAATCCGCTACTGAAGAGCGTAGAACGAATAGCCCATATAGCTCGGTACAGACCGACGGGAATTCTCGTGCTGTGTCGGTTTGTATGCTGAAGGGGGGCGTTGGTAAATTATATTGACCATCACCGCTGCAAGCTCAAAAAGTACCGATAGCCAGTCAGCTAAAGACAGAAGGTCGTTCTTTCATACACCGTGTCAAACGGGTCGTTTTCATTACCCGCCGAGGTAGGATTCTCGGATGTAGTCGTCACCTTTCAGTTCGCCGGGCGTCCCTTCACGGACCACGTCGCCGTTCTCGAGCAGGTAGATGCGGTCGGCGTGTTTCAGCGCGAACGTCACGTTCTGCTCGGTGAGCATGATGGTGACGCCCTGTTCTTGGATGGGGTCGAACGCCTCGGCGATGTCGTTCAGGATGACGGGCGCGAGACCGAGTGTCGGCTCGTCGAGGATGAGGAGGTCGGGGTCGCCCATCAACGCGCGGCCGATGGCGAGCATCTGTTGTTCGCCGCCGGACATCGAGCGGGCGTTCTGCTCGCGACGTTCGTCGAGGCGCGGGAACAGGTCGTAAACGAACTCCTTTCGCTCTTCGATGACGGCGTCGTCCTGCAGGTAGCCGCCCAACTCGAGGTTATCCTCGACGTCCATGTGCCCGAAGAGGTCCCGTTTCTCGGTGCAGTGAATCATGCCCTGCTCGACCAGCGCGGTCTGGCCGACCGTCGAGACCTCCTGGTTCCGGTAGCGGACGCTGCCGTTGTACGGCAGGAATCCGGAGGCAGTGTTGGCGAAAGTGGTCTTGCCCGCACCGTTCGGGCCGATAAGCGAGACGATTTCGCCCTCTCGAACGGTGAGGTCCAACCCACGAAGCGCTTGGACCTTCCCGTAGGAGACTGAGAGGTCTTCGGCCTCGAGCACCGCATCGGGCGCCGGTTGGGTGTCCGTTGCGGGTTGGAATTCGCTTTCGAAGTCGTCCGTGCTATCCGCACTCATATCTCATCACCACCCAGGTAAGCCTTTTGAACCTTCGGGTGGTCGCGCGGGTAGTGTTCAGATAAGTTGATTCCATGCGAAGCTGAACGATCTGAGCCAGTTGTCAGCAGTTTCTGCTTTGGCGTTGCTGAAACAGTTTGAGAACGAGGATGTTCGTCGTTTTATCTCTCGAAAGATACGTTCGACGCTGTTCCGATTCCCGTGTTTTTCATATCGGAATCGAAGTCCGTGTCGAGTGCAAGCGTCTTTCAGCGGTGTCGCGCCATCGATGAGAAACACAGCGTCGTCGACGTCGTGTTTCTCGCGGAGTTCGCGAACGAACGAATGAGCGAGAACCTTGGTTCTGGTCGGTTCGAGCTTTGTATGGAGTAAGTCGTTTGTTTCTGGATCGACAGCAGCGTACAGCCAGTACTGTTCGTCATTGAGTTGAATCACGGTTTCATCGACCGCAACGTGATTCGGGCTTCGACTGTCGTCGGGCTGTAGATCGGCCTTGTGAACCCAGTTGTGACCGGTGGAACGAGCTCGATCGACACCAAATATATCAAGAATAGAAACAGTATTTGAAAGAGAAAGTCCAGCAAGATGCAGCTGAATACTGAGCTTCATCAGCGGCTGCGGTGTCGCTTCTCGTTCCACAAACTCTAACTCGATTTGGCCAAGAATACCGTTGAGGCTAGCGTTTTCGGGCATAGAGCACTCAGAAAACGCTACGCCTCACTCTTCATGCTTAACTTAACACGACCATCCCGACCACACGAGGTTTTAATTTCGTCGCAGTCGACCATCGGTTAGTCATGGAAGAGTACGACCACCTTGAAGTGCGTCTCGAGGATGATGTCCTCACCATCGCCTTCGACCGGCCGGAGAGCCTCAACGCGGTCAATGAGCCACTCCACGCCGAACTTGCGACCGTGTTCCGGGATATCTACGAGACGGAGGCCCGGGTCGTTGTCCTGACCGGGAACGGGAAGGCATTCTCTGCCGGTGGGGATGTCGGTTGGATGGCGGAGAACCTCGACGATCCCGAGGGGTTCCAGACGACGATGCGCGAGGGGGAACGGATAATCCGGGATCTCGTGAACGTCGAGAAGCCCGTGGTGGCCAAGGTCAACGGCGACACCACTGGGTTAGGGGCGACGCTGGCGCTGTTCTGCGACATCGTCGTGATGAGCGAGGACGCCCGTCTCGGCGACCCGCACGTGAACGTCGCACTGGTCGCCGGCGACGGGGGTGCTGTCATCTGGCCTCTACTGACGAGCCTCAACACCGCCAAGGAGCTGCTGATGACTGGACGATTGCTCTCGGCGGCGGAGGCGTCCGAACTTGGTCTCGTGAACCACGTGGTGCCCGCCGACCGTCTCGACGCAAAAACCGACGAACTGGTCGACAAACTGGCGTCCGGGCCACAACCCGCCATCCGGTACACGAAGAAGACGCTCAACAGCTGGCTCGAACTCGGGATGGGTGTCGCGCTCGAGGAGGGACTCGCGCTGGAAGGAGTTGGCCAGCAGCATCCCGACCATGCCGAGGCCGTCGACGCGTTCCTGAACGGCCGAGAGCCGAATTTCCCGAGCGGACGCGACACCGACGAGTGAGTTCGCGTCCCGGCAACCGGTAGCGCCGTACCGGCGCCGCGCTTTGGGCACGTTATCGGTCAGCAAGGCGGGGAAGCTATATGTTCCACTGGTGGGACATAGGAGCCATGTCGGGCATCCTATCGGCCGAACACGAGGCGGTCAGAAAGGCGGTCCGGGAGTTCGCAGAGTCTGAGATCGCACCTGTCGCGCGGGAGTACGACGAACCGGGCGTGGTGCAGTTCCCGTGGGACGTATTCGAGGGAGCTGCCGAACTGGACCTCCTGTGCCCACACATCCCGGAAAAGTACGGCGGCTCCGGTATGGATTTTCTCTCGATGGTCATCGTTCACGAGGAATTCAACCGGGCCGATCCGGGCATCGGAACCGCCGTCCTCTCCGCGAAATTTGGCACCGAGATGATACTCGACTACGGCGAGGAGTGGCAGAAGGAGGAGTTCGTTCGCCCGGTGGTCGCTGGCGAGGCTACCTGTGGTACGTCAATCAGCGAACCGGACGCTGGGAGCGACGTCGCACGGATACGGACGACCGCCGAGCGGGACGGCGAAGAGTACGTGCTCAACGGGTCGAAGACGTGGGCGAGTACGAGTCCCGTCGCAGACTTCATGGTCGTGATGGCCAAGACCACGCCCGATGCTGGCCACGGCGGCATCAGCGCGTTCATCGTCCCCAACGACACCGAGGGATTCACTATCGGACGAGAGATACCGAAGATGGGACTGCGAGCCAGCCCGACAGCAGAGATATCCATCACCGATGCGCGGGTCCCCGCGGAGAACGTGGTCGGTGAGGTGGACCGCGGCTTCTACCAGCTGATGGAGTTCTTCAACGAGAATCGAATCCTCGTCGCCGCGAACGCGCTCGGTGCCGCCGCGGGCGCGTACCGGCACGCGTACAAATATGCTCAGGAGCGTGAAGCGTTCGGCCAAGCCATCACCGAGTTCCAGGGTCTCCAGTGGATGCTCGCCGACATGGCGACGAAGGTTGAGACGGCCCGCTCTACGACCTATCGGGCAGCCCGGCAACACATGGCCGGCGAAGATCCCCGACAGCTCGCCTCCATCGCCAAGTTCTACACGAGCGAGATTTGCGAGGAGGTCTGCTCGGACGCGATGCAGATACACGGCGGCTACGGCTATACGCGTGATTTTCCCGTGGAGAAGTTCTACCGTGACGCCCGCGTCCAGAAGATAGTGGAGGGAACCAGCCAGATACAGCAGAACGTGATTTACGACAGTATCGACCCTAATTCCCTGTGAACTCGACCTAGTCCGAACCGAAAAGCCTCGCTCAGTACGACTTGGGGAAGCCGATTCGTTGGGCCATATGGTTCAGCGCCATCTCCTTACTCACCGGTGCGAGGCGCTGGCTAGTCAGCTCCCGAAACCACCGCTCAACGTGGTACTCCTTCGCATATCCCCACCCGCCGAACGTCTGCATCGCGTGATGGGCGGCCTTGATGGCCGAATTAGCTGAGACGATCTTCGAGACGTTGGACTCGTAGCCACAGTCCCGCCCAGCGTCGTAGAGCCACGCGGCCTTCTTCCACATCAACTCCGCCGACTCCATCTCGGCCATCGCCTCGGCGATAGGGTGTTGGATGGCTTGGTACTGGCCGATAGGGCCGTCGAACACCTCCCGCTCGTTGGCGTAGTCGATGGCGTGCTGGGCTGCCAGTTTCCCGGTGCCCGTTGTGGTGGCGGCAAACGTGATGCGCTCGGGGTTGATGGCCTCCAACAGTATCGGCCACCCGGCATCCTCCTCGCCGACCAGCCGGTTCTCGTGGACGCGGAGGTCGTCGATAAATATCTCACACGAGTTGGAGTAGTTGAACGCGTGCTTGGGGATGGGCTTGACATCCAACGCGGGGTCGTCAAGATCCACCACGAACAGGCTCACGCCATTGCTGTTCTTGCCCGCCTCCTCGGGTGGAGTCGTTCGCGCGAGGAGAAGCATATGCTTGGCCCGATCCGAAAACGAAATCCAACACTTTTGACCATTAATCACAAACTCGTCGCCGTTTCGCTCGGCGACGGTCTCCATCTCTAGGGTGTTGAACCCAGTGTTCGGCTCGGTGATACCGACCGACCAGAGGTGCTCACCATCGACGAGCGCCGGGAGATGCTCCTCTTTCTGTGCCTCGGAACCGTGTTCGGCAATGGTATGCCCGATCATGTGTCCAGGGACGACCAAGAACCACGCTGGCGCCATCCCGCAGCCGTGCTCGCTCATAGTGGCGATGGCCGCCGACATCTCTTGGATACCCATTCCGCTCCCGCCGTACTCCTCGGGGACGACCAGCCCGGTGAACCCGGCGTTGGATAGCTCGTCCCAGTACTCCATCGCGTACTCGCCGGCCTCCTCCTTCTCCAGCCAGTAGTCGGGGCCGAACTGCTCGGCCACCTCCTTCGCCGTCCGCTCTATCATCCGCATCTCTGTCGTGTCCTCAAAGTTCATCCTGTTGGCCCTGTTACCGAAGCGGATGGGAACGAGTTAACCGTTTGGGGGCGGCTGACACGGATGCTGCCCCCGCCCCTAGTGATCGGACCCTCGTGACAGCCATGGGAGACAGTTCCGGCCTGGATGCACTGGCGACGACCCAACGTATTTACTGGTATGCGACGAAGCCCGAATCGATGGTTCTCAGTACTCAGACAGTCGAACGTCCGCCGACCGAGCCGGAGGTGTCGCGGTGAGCAGTCGTATCGACCCCGACGAGCACCAAGATCGCATCGGGACGGTCGAACACCACGACATCGGGCGTATCCGACGCCTCGACGCCCAGCGGTACGCCCGGGCTGTCGAAGACGACAACTCGCTGTTCCACGACCCCGAGTACGCCCGCGAGCAAGGGTACAACGACGTGGTCGTCCCGCCGAACTACCCGCCGGCTATCATCGAACGCGACGAGGGCGTCCCGGCCGACGACCTCCGCGAGGATGGCATCGACAGCGAGTTCTTCCCCATCCCACTGCCGGACACCGCGACGCTGATGGGTGGCGGCCAGCACCTTACCATCGACCGGTACGTCGTCGCTGGCGAGCGCGTCACCGCCGAGCGGGAGCTCACCGACCTCTACCAGCGCGAGAGTGAGTCGATGGGAACGCTCACGTTCATGTCGTTCTCCAGTGATTTCTTCGCCGACGGAAGCGACGAGCGCGAACGCGTGCTCCACTGCGAGGAGACGTTCATCGTGGGTGACCGCCGATGAACGTCGAGGACGTTTCGGTCGGTGACGAACTGCACCTCGAGAAGGAGCCAACTCGGGCACAGCTGTTCCGCTACAGCGCGATGACGTGGAACCCCCACCGTATTCACTACGATCCCGAGTACGCCCGTGAGGTCGAGGGGCATCCCGACGTACTTGTGCAGGCACAGCTCCACGGTGCGGTCATCCAAGAGCTCGTGATGGACTGGCTCGGCGGGGACGGCGAACTGGTGGAAATCGGCTGGCGGAACGTGGGCCGTGCGACGCCCGACCGGACGCTCCGTGTCGGAGCCGAGGTGACCACGATCGATCAGGACGAGCGGACGGTCGACCTAGACGTGTGGACCGAGACCGACGACGGCCGGGCAGCAGAGGGGACCGCGACAGTGCGGCTATCCGAGTAATCCGTCCCAAGGACGTAGCGCTCAGTTGGGTGAACCATGCAGGCATAGAGCTAGTTTACCCAGGTAACCATTTCCGGGAACAGAAATAGCAGCGCGATGATTATTATATCGACAATCAAGAACCGTGCAGCCCCAGCAAACCCGTCAGCGAGGTCCGCATTGACGGTGCCCGTCGCGATATACACGTTCAACCCGATCGGCGGCGTCACTAAGCCTACCTCAATCGTCTTGGCAATGAGAATCCCGAACCAAATCGGACCAAATCCTAGCCCGTTGACGACGACCGGATAGGTGATCGGGAGTGTGAGCAACAGGATAGCGAGCTGGTCCATCAGCGCGCCCATCAGGATATAAACGAGCAATATGATCAGGAGGACCTGAGTCGGTGTTATGGGCAGTTCCTGAATGAGGCTGATGAGGTCTTGTGGCAGCTGGGAAACCGTGAGGTAGAAGCCGAACACCAGTGCACCGAAGATAATGAGGAAGATCATCCCGGAAGTCTCAAGCGTGTCCCGGAGCGCCTCGTAAGCCTGCTCGTATCCCATCCCGTAGGCTAACACGGAAACGAGGAGTGCACTCGATGCTCCCACCGCGCCCGCTTCCGTGGCGGTAATGGCGCCGCTGTATATCCCGCCGAGTACGATAGCTATGACGAGCACTCCCGGCCAGACCCGTTTACTGCTCTGTAGTCGTTTGCTCATCGAAGATTTCTCCATCTTCGGCGCGATCTCCGGGTTGTAGAGCGTCCAAACGACGATGACGCCGACGTAGCCCAACAGCGTGAGAATACCGGGGACGACCCCGCCCAAAAAGAGACGGCCGATGTTGTTCTCGGTAATGATACCATAGACGATAAGCCCCAAGCTTGGGGGAATCATGATGGCGAACGTTCCCGATCCGGCGATAGTACCCATCGTGAGGCTGTCTTTGTACCCTCGATTCTTCATCTCCCCGTACGATATCTTGGACATTGCGGCGACCGAGGCAGTACTCGATCCCGAAAGCGCAGCCATTCCTCCGTTGGCAACGGTCGTAGCTATTGCAAGTCCTCCGGGGAGATGCCCCAGCCAGTCCTGTGTCGCGTCGTATAGGTCGGAGATGATGCCGCTCTTGTCGAGAAACTCCGCCATCAGTATGAATAGCGGTATCGTAGTATAGGTGAAGCTTATCGGGTCTCGAGGCGCGCCCACCAGAATGCCCTGGGAGCGGTTGAAGCCCATTACGATCACCAGCCCAGTTGTGCCAGCAATAAGCATGGTGTAGCTTATCGGGACACCGATAATCAGCAGAATAATCATCAACAGTATGGGTGAGAGGAAGATTGCGGCCTCAATCATCCGTCTCACCAGCCATGTCGGTGTACTCCTCTGACACTCGTAGGACGATCAGTAAGAGGATCCGTATCAGGAGCAGTATCAGCCCGGTTAGGACGATAGCCCACGAGAGGTAGATGGGTAACTCAACAACGCCCGTGGTTGCGGTCCTACGCTGCCAGAAACTCAGCGTGCGCTCGTATACCAGAAAGGTCACCCACGAGAGGACGAGGAACGTGACCGGGAAGTAAAACAGCTCGATGCGTCGCTTAGTTCCTGGAGAAAATCGCCGAGAAATGATATCGGCCTCAATATTAGCTCCCTGACTTTCGACGTACGGGATTGCGAAATAGAACACAGCCATCATGAAGTAGAGTTCGACCGACTCATACATACCGGTAATCGGACTCTGGATCAGATAGCGGAGCACACTGTTAACCGTAATCAACACCATCATCAAAAAGAGCGATACCACTCCGAGCAGCAGGAACGCGTACTCAATGCTGTCGACGAGACGCTGTAACCGATCTAGTGGATGGATGACCGTCTGGCTCATTCGACAGCTACTGTCCAGCTTCTTCGAGAGCGTCTTGCCAAGCTTCGACAGCCTCGGACCCAGCGTGTCCGTTATTCTCCTGCCGCTGAGTCCACTTCTCGATGACCGAATCGAGTTCGGAGTGCCACCGTTCCACCTCGGCGTCTGGGAGTTCAAAGAACTCAATATCGGCGTTCCGTGCTTCCTGGTTCTCACTGATTATATTTTCGGCGCTCGCCTCAATACTCTCCTCCGAGGCCTCGGCGATGGCACTCTTCACGTCATCCGAGAAGCCCTGATAGAGTTCTTGATCCATGCCCAGAAGGGTCGCACCGGAACCGAGATTGACGTTTAGTGTCGAGTAGTCGGCGACATCACCCCAGCCGTAAGATTTGATAGTATAGTGGTCGTTCAGAGCTCCGTCAATCGTACCACGCTCCATCGCATTGTAAACGTCCCCTGACGACATCGTTGTCGGTGAAGCACCCATCGCCTCCGCAATCAGGGAGAGCATCCCACTGGCGACTCGTATCGATTTACCTTCCCACTTCCCTAATTTATCAATCTTCTCCCCGGCGTGGATAATCTGGTTAGGTCCGGTCTTCCCGCAAGAGAGAAGCTGGATTCCAAGGTCGTTCCAGGTTTCCTCCTGCAGGAAGTTCTGGGCGTATTGCCACAGTGCTTGGGTACCTACCTCCACGTCCTGATATGTTCCAGGTAGGTCCGGAGCTGACGCCAGCGGTGAATCTGCCTCGATGTACGCCGTCGCCACTGTGACGAAGTCAGCCGATCCCTCTTGAACTAGATTGATGTACCCCCCAGGGTCTCCCGAAAGCTGACCTGCGGGAAAGTGCTCCCATTCGATTTGACCGCCGGTTTTTTCTGTAACCTTCTCGCGGAATGTGACTCCCGCGTTAGCGAGTGGATGCCCCTCTGGAAGGATCGACGCGCTCGTGAGTGTCTGTGGGCCGCTGGACGAACTTCCGGTTATACTTCCGAGGCAGCCAGCGATACTTGCAGTTGCAATCGCAGCTGACGCTTCAAGATATCTCCGTCTCCTTGGCATGGACTAACACACCAGTTGGGAGTTTATAAATATTTCCCCACGGTTAGTAATAGGCCCGTTGATATTTCCGCCGAGCCCGGAGTGAACGTCCCGCCTGTAATCAGGTTACGTTGACCGGAGTTCAGAGAGCGTGACCACCCGGTCCTCTTCCGCGAGCACGATATCCAAAATACGCTCTTCAAGTTGTGGAGTTATCTTCGTCTGTTTGGACGTTGTCCGCGGGATTTCGTCCGTGCGCACGTAGAGCCGTGGTCGCTTCCATCGCGCGAGTTCGGATAGCATGTATTCGTTGAGTTCCTCCATCAACTCACCCTCTGTCATCGACGAGTCAGAGGGAACCACGAAAGCTGCGGGAACCTTTCCGAACCGCTCGTGGTCGACACCAACCGTCCCCGCGTCAGCGACAAGTGCGTGGTCTAGAAGTTTGTCGTCAAGTTCTGAAAGCGATAGCTTCTCCCCGCCGCTGATTATCATGTCGTCAACACGGCCGGTGATGTAGAAGTATCCCTTCTCGTCGAAGTAGCCCAGATCGTCGGTGTGGAACCAGCCGTCCTCATCGAGGGCCTCAGCCGTCCGCTCGGGGTCGTTGTAGTAGCCCGGCGTGAGGTTGTCTCCACGCCAGCAGACTTCGCCCTCCTTGCCGGGCGTTTCAATTTCTTCGCCGGTTTTCACATCGACGAGTCTCACCTCGACGAGTGGTTCTGCGGGCTTGCCCACAGAATCGGGCGGGGCCTCGTAGTCCCTGTTGCCGGTGAACGGGGCGATGAGGACTACCATCGGCATGGCTTCGGTCATCCCGTAGCAGACAGTCGGTCTTGCGCCCTTGTCGCGAAGCTTTTCGAACATCGTCTCGAACATCTCGCTCGGCCCTGGCGATCCGGCCACCTGCATCTTTATTCCATCGAGGCTCACATCTGACCACCGTTCGTGATTGAACAGGTCGCGCAACATGGTCGGAACGATATAGTGGAACCAATTGGGCTCGTAGGTCTCGATACGGTCAATGACAGTGTCCACGTCCCACCCCCCGACCAAGATGGTTATCGACTGGACCGATGTCGCGTAGAGAACGCTACTTATTCCACCGCTATGGTACATCGGCATGAACATTAGGTTCCGGTCGTCGTATCGGAGCGAGAGGAACGGATCCTTCGTTCCTTCGATGGAGGCACCCAGCGTCCCGTGTGTAAACTTCACGGCTTTCGGTGGTCCACTGGTTCCGGACGTGTAGTTGATACACGCGAGCTCGCTCCGCTTTCGGGGTGTGACCTCCAGATTGACCGAATACTCAGTAACCTCGTCGATCAGACTGTCGCCCTCACGCGATTCAAACCGATACACATCAGTCCCGGTTTCCAAGTTCTCCTCCAGCCAATCACCGTGGTCGAACACGGACTCGTCAACGATTACCGCATCGGCTTCGGTCCGTTCGATGTTCCCTCGTATGACCTTCCTGTTCAGCGTGAAGTTCTCCAGCGAGAACGCCGCCCCTGATTTCATCACCCCGAACATGAACGCGACGGATGAAATCGACGTGGGCATTATGCCGTGAACGAAGTCGTCCTTTCCAACGGTGAACTCCTCCTTTAGGAAGTTTCCGACTTGATTCGACAGGGCATCCAACTCTTCGTAGGTGTACTTCTGCTCGTCGCGATCGATGATAGAGACCTTGTCTGGGCTCTCGACGGCGGCACGGCGCAGTTGCCATGCTAGGTTCGTCATAGCCAGGAGATTGGAATGGTAATTAATAAGCATTCGTAAAAATGACAATTTCTATCAATACCTCATGCTCGTGAACACACCCCGTCAATTTGAGCATCCAAAGAGCGGGCGATGGGAAACTGCTCTTGGCACCCAAATACGGGAACTGGGAGCACTTGAGACCTCGTCGTCGGATGCGGCTTGTAATCGGTCCTACCCCTTTCACATAACGTGGTTTCCCGTGTCCTCAGATCTCGGAGTCGGATGGCGTAAAGAGGTCAGCTACCAAGGCCCCAGATGTCGACAATATCGACTCAGTAAGACGCTTCCGTGCGTGGCGGGCAAAGCTAACAACACTAATGGTATTATCTTCAGTCAGTAGGGGAGAGGAGCATCATCGACGTTATGACCGAAATTCAGACGTGTAAAGTGTTATCAAGTCTATTCTATATTTGTCGATATTATCGACACAACTCCCACAGGGGTGACAGGTTTCGGTCGGAGCATCGGGTAAGCGGTTCGGGGTGTTAAACCGCCGTCAGCAGTTCTCCCGTATAGAAGACATACCGAGCGTCTTGCAATCCGGTATCCACTCGTCGCTCCTATCGTAACGTATCACCTAGGAGAATCACTCGACGACATCGTCCTGTTGGAGAGATTTGATGATTGCGTCGGTGAAACCAGCCGCTTCAAGGATCTCCTGGGTGTGTTCACCGATGCCTGCGAAGAACGGCTCTTCCCTAGTCGAATCTCCGGAGAACCGGACCGGGTTCCCAGTCGCCACGACCTCGTCGCCGTCATGGTCTTCCACCGTCATCGTCGTCCCTCGGTTACGCAGGTGTTGGTCACTCGCAGCTTCGGCGATGGTCTGTACCTCGGCTGCGGGCACCTGCGCCGAGAGGAGTCGCTCCACGACTTCGCTCCGGTGCAGCGATTCGAACTCGTCTTCGAGCGCCTCGAAGACATCCTCACGGTGCTCTCGCCGGTCCTCAGGCGTCGCGAAGCGGGGGTCCGCGACCCAGTCCGGTCTGTCGAACTCCTCACAGAGACTCTCCCACTGTCGTTGGAGCGGTGCCGCCACGTATACCTGTCCCCCGCCGGTTTCAACGACACCGTATGGTGCGTAGGGTGCATATGCGTGTCCCATCCGCTCGGGGGTTTCCCCGTACTTGGTACAGTAGGTGTACCAGTAGCCCATGTAGGCCGCAGCGGTATCGAACAGGGAGACCTCGATGTGTTCGCCCCTCCCGGTCCGATCACGGTTCCACAGCGCCACCATCACGGAGTACGCTAAGAACACGCCGCTCCCCCAGTCCATCGGGGACGCTCCCACGCGGGACGGTTTGCGGTCCGCCTCTCCCGTGTTTGACATCAGACCCGACATAGCCTGTGCATGCGGATCGTACGCGGGTCGGTCGGCATACGAGCCTTCCTCCCCATATCCCGTCAGCGAGCAGTAGATGAGCTCCTCGTTGTATTGCCGGAGGTTCTCGTAGTCCAACCCCATCCTCTCAACCGTATTCGACCTGTAGTTGTGGATGAGGACATCCGTCTCCTCGACCAGCGCCTCGATTACCTCCTCGGCACGGTCGGACTTCAGGTCGAGAACTATCGACCGCTTGCTCTGGCCGACATTTGGGAAGAATGACCCGCCAACGTAGTGGCGCTGACTGCCGCCACCACGCGGTTCTACCATTACGACATCCGCACCGTTGCTAGCTAGCAGGTTGCTGGCGTACGGTGCCGCCGCCGCTTGGGAAAAATCCAGGACATCGACGTCATCGAGGGGCAGCCCCGTCATACTCCTACGTCGACCGCCCGGATTAAATACATTCGCTCGGCCGAGATTCGATTCCAGTGCGCACTAGATACCCTCGCGTTCCCGAAGTGCCCCCCGGCGTATCTTTCCGTCGGGAGTCGTCGGCACCTCGTCAACGAACTCGATTGCGCGGGGGTATTCATGCTTGCTCAGCCTCTCGCGGACATAACTCTGGATGGCCGCTCTGAGGTCGTCCGTCGGCTCCTCCGTGACAACTACGAATGCCTTCACTACCTCTCCACGCTCCTCGTCCGGGATTCCGATGACCCCTGCCTGTCTGACCGTGGGATGCGTTCGCAGCGAGTCCTCCACTTCCTGCGGGCCAATGGTGTACGCCGCCGAGATAATGGTGTCGTCCATCCGCCCCGCACTCCAAAAGTATCCGTCCTCGTCGTAGTAGGCGGCATCCTCGGAGACGATCCACGAGTCAGAGCGCTGGAATGCGATGCGGCCTACCTCTCCGGGCAGGAGAGGATCCTCGTTCTCGTCGACTACGGTGACATCAAGTCCGACCATAGGCTTGCCCATGCTCCCGTGACGGAACTCATAGTCCGGGAACCCGTAATCGAGTGTCACCACGCTCCGGAGTTCCGTCGCACCGTACGTCGAACGGGGGAACGCCCCGAACGTCTCTTCTACCTCCCGCGAGAGGGCCGCATCGATCGGCTCACCCACGTAGTGTGCCTTCTCGACATCAAGGTCCACGTCGAGGTCGTCGACCGCATCCAGTAACTTCCGGTACGCTGTGGGTACAATTCCGAGTAACGTGTTGATGTCGAGTTCATCGATGGCCCGAAGCGCCACATCCGGTTCAAACCGACCGGAGTAGTACCCAGTCGTGACGCCCAGTACCAACGGTGCGAAGGTCCCGATCCAGATACCAGTCCCCCACCCGGTCGAGGACGTCGTGAGGCAACGGTCGTCGTCGAAATTCAGAACGAAGTCCATCACCGGCGCGAACCAAACCACACTTGAATGGTCGTACGGGTGCGCGGTAGGACGACCGGTCGTGCCGCTCGTGTACTGCACCCATGCCTCGTCGTCACCACTCGTGTCCGTGCAATACGCGTGGTCGAACCCGTCAATCGTCTCAATCAGTTCCGTCTTTTCGATAGTATGCTCGACCAGGTCGGAGTCGACTGAGTCGATTACCGTCTCGGAGGAAACGAGCAACTCGGCGCCAGAGTCCTCAAGCCGGTAATTCAGTGCGTCCGGGCCGAACAGTTCCGAACAAGGGACGGCTCCGGAACCCTGCTTCATCGTGCCGAAGAAGCTGACGAGAAACTCCTCCGACGGGTCAAGCATAATCGCGACCCGGTCGTTCTTCGAGAACCCGAGTTCGTCGAGATGGTGTGCGAACTGCGACGCCTTCCGGGCGAGTGACTCGAAAGAGTACGCCGTGGTGGATCCGTCCTCGAAAACGACCTGCGCCGCGGTACCGGAATGTCGGTCGAGACATTCCGTCGCGGCGTTGAGTTCATCCGGGGACCCGTCCACCAGATCCCAAGCTTCTCCCCAAGAGAACTCACGTATCAACTGCTCGTACGAGTCGTACCCTAGTCGCATATCACTATTCTTGTGGTCTCCGTCTTGTATGTTGTGCACACCTGTCGTGCAATGGCTTATTAAACCACGGCCTCATCGGGGTAACCACATATGACCGAGTCGGGCGACGATGAACCGACCCAGCACGTCATTGACGACGTTGCGCTGGAGACGGCCAAGGAGATGACGGGGGTCAGCTTGCACACCACGGACGAGGGACTCCGGAGGCGCCACTGCTGGAACAAAGAGGCGACCAAGGACAGCATCCGGCACTTCGCTCACGGGTACGGGGATGATAACCCGCTCTACACCGACCCTACATACGCTGTCGATACAGTGTGGGGCGATGTCGTCGCCCCCCCGACGTGGCTCTACACCGTGGACCGGACCGTCGTGGCCCCCAAGCTCCCCGGCATCCAGTGGATCCATGGTGGCAATCGGTTCGAGTTCGAGCGACCGGTTCAGCCCGGCGACAGGTTCCACGTCGAGGTACGGCAGACCAACTGCGAGCGGAAAGAGCGCCCCGGTTCCACGGATATCGTCCTGCAGGAGGGTGAAACGAAGTACTTCGACCAGCGCGATGACCTGGTCGCGACGTCGGTCTGCAGGACACTTCGGGTCCCCCGCCCCCCGGCTGGAGGGGGAGACGAGGGTGGGAACGGGGATGACGATGGGCCGGAAATCGAACGATGGACGACGGAGGCGCTACAAGAGATCGAGGAAAAGGTTCTGGCACAGACCCGCCGTGGCGCAGAGACACGGTACTGGGATACGGTCAGCGAAGGCGATACGCTCGAGGAACGAATCAAGGGGCCGCTCTCGCTCACCGACATCCTGTGCTGGTACGCAGGGTACGGGACGCCGCTCTACAATGCGAACGAGATGTTCGTCCGCGAGCGCCAACGCCATCCCGGGGAGGCGTACAGACGAGAAGACATCGGCATCTACGAACACGCGGCGATGGGGCATCTCGACCCGACCGTCGCTGCCGGTGTCGGCGCCCCGAAAGCCTACGATGTCGGACCACAGCGAATCACGTGGCTTCTTCAGGTCGTAACCGACTGGATTGGTGACAACGGATTCGTTCGAGCGGTCGATACAAGACTGCAGGGGATGCATTTCATCGGAGACGTGCTCTACTGTCGAGGGACGGTAACGGACCGGCGGACCGACGCAAGCACCGGGGCTCGACTCCTCGACATCGAACTCAGGGGCGTGAACCAGCACGACGAGGTGCGAATCACGGGGGACTGTACGGTCCAGTTGCCGTCCTCCGAGTGGTCGGGAGATACACCGTTAATCAGCGATGCGTAACACTGGAGCCGTCCTAGTCGCGCCATCGACTGATATGGCCCGAAGACGCGCCACGTGTCGTACGCCGACCCCCCGTCTGGAGTGTCGTCAAAACCTGTCATCCCAGACCCACGTTACTTATATACGTCCACAGAGTGCTACTAATCGGGATGGTGAGTCATACTCAAGGTGCAGCCATCGTCGGCTGGGGAGAAACCGAGATGGGAAAAGTGCCGCACAAGGACACGCTTGGCTTAACCCAGGACGCTGCCTACGACGCGATGGCCATGGCCGGCCTGCTTCCATGGGATGTCGATGGCCTCATCGGGTCGACGGGGACTGACATGGTCGGGGCGTCCGAACTGGCCGAGCACATTGGGCTGATGCCCGGAATGAAGTTCGGCTCCTCCCCCGCTATTGGTGGGGCGTCCCACGTACAGAGCCTTGCCCAGGCGAAACAGGCCGTCACGAGTGGGTTCTGTGAGTACGTGCTCGTAGTGGCTGCCGGTCGTCTGGCGACGGGGGCTGGAAGCGACGCGACTGTCGAGGGGCTAGCAGGCGGTGCTGGCCACAGCGAATTCGAGGGACCATACGGACCGCTCCTGCCTTCGATGTACGCCTTGACGGCACGAAAGCACATGGCTGAATACGGGACGACCGAGGAGCAACTGGCCCGGGTCGCCGCGATTGCGTACGAACACGCCTCGCTACAGCGCGATGAGCGGGTCCACTTAAATAAACAGAAAACCGTCGAGGAGATACTGGACGGGCCGATGGTAGCGAGTCCGCTAACGCTCGACCAGTGTTCGGTGATTAGCGATGGTGGGGCTGCGGTCCTCATTACCGATTTGGAAAACGCCAGACAGAACCACGACGACCATGTCGAGATACTGAGCGTCGCAGAGTACAACACGCACGAGACAGTCACACAAATGCCGGAGCTGACCTCGACGGGCGCCAAGCAGGCCGGAGAGGAGGCACTCAAGAAGGCCGATAAGAGCGTCAACGACATCGACGTACTCCAAATTTACGACTGTTTTACCAGCGTCCCGCTCGTCGTGCTCGAAGATCTGGGATTTTGCGAGAAGGGAGAGGGGGGGGGACTTGTCGAGAGTGGGGCACTCGAACTCGGCGGAAAGTGGCCGATGAACACGCACGGCGGCTTGCTCGCACAGGCTCACCCAGGGCGCACGGGGGGACTGATGCACGTCACCGAGGCGGTCCGCCAGCTACGCGGCGAGGCCGAAGCCACACAGGTCGAGGGGGCGGAAAACGCGCTTGTCCACGGCAACGGTGGAGTTCTCTCAACACACGCCGTCGGTGTCCTGGGGGCGAGTTGACGGATGCCGCTACAATCCCCCGACCCGAGCAAGGCGACCGAGGAGTACTGGGAGCACACCAAGGACAGTCAGCTCGCGATGCCCTACTGCAAAGATTGCGAAGAGTTCTTCTTCTACCCACGCGAGCGCTGCCCCGCCTGTACGTCCACCGACGTCGAGTACAGGCAGGTGAGCGGGCGCGGGAAACTGGTCACCTACACTACCATCCATCGTGCCCCAACGAAGAACTACCAGGAGATGGTACCGTACGTGAACGTGCTCGTCGACCTGAACGAAGGCGTCCGCATGATGGGAAATATCGACGTCGAATCCGAGGACGAACTGACCATCGGGATGCCGGTCGAGGTCACATTCGTCGAAACGGAGACGGACTACAAACTTCCGTTCTTCAGGGTGGCAGAGCGATGACGACACCCGACATCGTCGGCAACGAACTGCCGGGAGGGAGCTACACGGTCAGGCGTTGGATGTCGTTCCTCTGGGCGGATGCCACGCAGAACGAGCGAGACGTCCATCGGTACCCCGACGCTGTTGAGAGCGAGGACATCGATGGTGTCCTTGTCCCGAGCGAGTTCGCGACACAGATAGCCGTCGCTGGCTCGGGGACATCCATCGAGGGGCTCCTCAGTGACATGGGGATGGACTGGGACTCCGGCGTGTTCTACGCCGGCCAGGAACTGAACTTCGATCAGCAGCTCCGAACGGGGATCTCGTACCAGGTCACGGGGGAAATCGGAGACGTGACTGAAAAGGGTGGAGACAGTGGCCCGTTCCACCTCGTTACTATCGAGTTCCACGCGAAGGACGAGTCAGGGGACCCAGTGTTCAACTCCAGGATGAAAATAATCGTGCGGTGATTACAGTGACAGACAGGGACATACAACCGGGAACGGAGGTAAGGAAGCGGTTCGAGAACATCAGGGAAGAAGATGTCAAGCTAATGACAGCGATAACCAGAGATCCGAACCCGATACACTTCGATCGCCAAGTCGTGGACAAGATGGGGCTGCCGGGGCTCATCAATCAGGGTGCGAGCAACCTTTCATACCTCGTGCAGGTGGTTGAAGAGATTTCGGGCACGGGTGGCGATATCACGGACATTGACGTGCGATTCCGGAATCAAGTGTACGAGGGGGATTCGCTCACAGCCACTGCGACGGTGGACACAGTCGACGAGACGGAGGACGGACTGATCGCAAATGTAACTGGAAGCGTCATCAAGTCCGATGACACTGTCGTCGTCACCGGGTCAGCGACGGTCGAAATCTCGGACGCCTGAACCGCCGCTTCGTCACCTATCGGACGCGGTTCACGAACGCTTTGAGTTCGGCGTTGAACCGCTCGGGAGACTCCCAGAACGGCGAATGGCCCGTAGCCGAGTAGAGCGACGTTTCAACCTGTGCTATCGACTCACGGTGTTCTTCGACGGCAACAGGCGAGACTATCGCGTCCTCCTCACCATGGGTGAGGAGAACCGGGACCTCCAGTCGTGGGAGGACATCGCTATGATCGACTGACCGGGCGTTAAGTGCCACACGGACATATAGTGGGACGACGACATTATACCCAAGGATGAACCGGAGATCATCAGGTGAGGGCCCTCGTGGGAGCAGCGTCTGACGAACGTGTCGAGCGCCCTGACGCTGGTCTCTGCGTCCGAAGATTCGAGCCCCGATACCAGTTCGAGGAAGTCGCGTCCCAGCATCTCAGTCGTGGCTGCTCCCCCGAGCCGCGAGACAGTTCCAACCAGGTTGACACCGGCGATTCCGTCGTCACCGTACCGGTCAATGTAGTCAAGAACGACTATGCCGCCCATTGACCATCCCACGAGCACAGGGTCGTCCAGCCCAAGCGTCTCAATGACTGACTGGATGTCGTCGGCTCAGAGTCTCGAATCACCGTACGCGTCCTCGAGTTTGTCCGATAGACCGTGGCCGCGGTTGTCAATGCTGACGAACCGGAACACCTCCGCGAGATCGGACTCTACCTGGTTGCGCCATGACAGGCGGGACTGGGAGTACCCATGGACGAACAGTATCGGAGCGCCGTTTGCGGTTCCCGTATCGTCGGCGTGGAGGTCGACACAACCGCCACCGCGTACCGTGCCCGATCTCATCACTGTACCTCGCCTATCGTGGACTCGACGTGCTGGATTAAAACCACGTTCAGGTCACCGTGGGCGCAACCTCAACATAAAGTTTACCGTGACACGAACCCGTGTGAGGGTCCATAGGAATGGAACTATGCATGGTGTCCCTGCTATTCCGTGGGGCCCATATTGACCCACCTTCCACGGCAATACTTTTATCATTCGTGCAAATCCAATGCTTGGTACGTGATGACAAACCTTAGTGACGTATTCGTAGCTGATGCTGTATCTCATGCTTACAACCTCGAACCGTCGAATTACGCGGTCGAAAAATACGCGGACCAAGCTGTCAGGATCACCATCGGAACCGAGGACGTGATGCCGAGGGAGTACAGACGCACCAAGGAGTCGCTTCTTACCGACTGGCCAGCGAGAGACACCGCCAACGTGCTGTTCCATGAGAGCCAAACCGATTTCAGTGTCTTCCACCCGCAGTCGATCAACATCTTCAAAGATGGCCTGACTGCAGAGGCAAAAGCCCGGGATTTCGTCGAGCAGTACCCGACAAGAGGTGCGGCGCTCGCGGACGTGGATCTCATCGCGGATGACGAGCCGCAGGCAGAACTGACCAGGCAGGTCGACGAATACGGTGTCCACGGTGTGAAGGTGTATCCATCCTACTGGTCACAGGATGACCACCACAGTTTCCGGATGGACGATTCCGAGACGGCGTTCCCACTGTGGGAGCACTGTGCCGACCTCGGGCTCGACGTGGTGGCAGTACACAAGGCGGTTCCAATTGGATCGGTGCCGATGGAACCGTACAAAGTGGGTGACATCGACGAGGCTGCAAACAGTTTCCCGGACTTGAACTTTGAGATCGTCCACGGGGGGATGGCCTTCGCGGAGGAGACCGGCTGGCAACTCGCTCGACACCCGAACGTGTATCTGAATCTCGAGATAACGAGCATGCAAGCGATTGTCTCTCCCGACCGTTTCATCCAGACGATGCAAGACTTGCTGTATCCCGGTGGAGAACACACGCTCGATAAGATACTCTGGGGGACCGGCGCGACGCAATTCCATCCGCAGCTCCTCCTTGAGGAGTTCTGGAACCTCGAGTTCCCGGAGATGGAATCACTGACCGGTCCGTTCACAATTGGTGAGGCGGAGAAACAGAAAATTCTCGGCGCGAACCTGATGGAGGCACACAACCTCGACAGGGAAGAGATAGAGCGGGGCATCGCCGACGACAAGTTCAGCGACCGGCAGGAACTGGCTTCGCCATGGTCTACGACCGAGTTCCAGGTGGTTTCGTGACGATCGAAGCCAGAGTGAGGGACCAGCTCCGTGAAATCGTGGACCCTTGTAGTGCGGCGACGGGTTCGAATCTGAATATCGTGGAGATGGGCCTCGTGAAGACTGTCGATGTTTCGGCAGGTAACGTTTTTATCCAGATGCGACTCACCACCCCAGCGTGCCATATGTTCCCGTATTTCTATGAGGAAATTGACGCCCGTGTTGGAGGGCTGCCTGGGGTCGAATCAGTCGACCTGACCGTTGACAACGGGTTGAACTGGTGCAGTGAGATGATGAGCGACGAGGCAGCGGAGAAGCAAAAGCAGCTCCGGAGGGGCTTCGAGTCCCATACCCGGTAGCGAACAGACCGCGCCTGGGACTACAATGAGTCCTCGGACCAGTCAGGTTCCCGGCCCTCCAACTGAGCCGTGACGCCGGTCATGTAATCCGGGTCGCTGTTCGCCTTCTTCAGCGACCGGTCCTTTAGATGATGGTACGCTGCCGTCGGTGTCATCTCGATGGTGTCGTACATACCCTCCTTGACGAGGGCGAGTACACGGGGACTGTACTGACACAGAGCGTCGACGGTCCGCTGTACCTGCTCGTTGAGGGCCTCGTCCGGAACGCTCCGCGTCACGAGACCGATCGATTCCGCTTCGCGCCCGGAAATCGGCTTTCCCGTCAACATCAGTTCCATCGCCTTTCGCAGCCCCACAAGCTCCGGTAAGAGGGCAGCGGAGAAGGGGTTCATCACGCCGACACCAATCTCTGGCTGTCCCATCATCGCATCGTCCGCGGCGATGACGATGTCGGTGTTCAGCATCATGTCGAACCCACCTCCGAGCGTCCAGCCGTCGACCTTCGCGACGATGGGTTTCTCCACGGTTCGCATCGTCTCGAACAACTGCTCCCAACTGTTGAAGAACCGCTCCAAACGGAAATCGTGGTCCGGGATCTCCTGCAGGTCGCCCCCCGAACAGAAGGCATCGGTGCCGGCGCTCTCGAGAACCACCACAGCGATATCGTCCTTCTCACCGACTCGCCTGAGGATTTCAATCATCTCGTCTTTCATCCCCAGGGTGAGCGCATTCCGTTTCTCTTCGTTTCTGAAGCTGACCCATCCGACACCGGCGCTCGCCTCGAACTCCACGTCGGCCATAGGGGAATACATCCCCGGAACCGTACTTAATACTGTCGTGGATCGCGCGATTCGCTCTGCAGCAGCGGGGATTATCCATATCTCAAGACATGAGCGATAGCCGATGACCGACCCCGAACAGGTGCGTATAAGTCCCACCGTACGGTAATTAGGGTGATGTCGTCGTCAAAGAAGTCGATAATCAGAGATCTTCAGTCCGCGATGAACGACAGGGATATCGAGCGGATGCTTGCCCTGTTCGCCGATGATTACCAGAGCGAACAGCCACTCCATCCCGAACACGACTTTATTGGTCGGGAGGCGATACGAACGACCTGGGGCCGACGATTCCAAGAATACGATAGCTTCAACGCCGAAAAACTGCGATCTACAGCAAGCGGATCGGACGTTTGGGTCGAATGGGACTGGTCCGGAATCGAATCGGACGACATCACGTACCGAGCACGAGGCGTCACCATTTTCGAGGTCAAGGGAGGTCAGATTCGGAAGGGCCGCATCTACATGGAGCCCGTAGTTTCGGTCAACTGAGGTCCCGACTGTCTGCCAGACACGTGGGGTATGGATAACAATCGAGGCAGTATGTCGATATTGTCGACAATTTTTACTGCTTGGGGGCTGATGAAAGGGATATGAAGAACCGAAAACCAATCAAATCAGTTCGCATCGCTCTAGACCTCATAGAGGAGCTCTCGGATTATGAGAGCGCGAGTGCCGAAACGCTCGCGGATAGAATGGAGATGCCCCGTAGCACCGTCCACGATTACCTGCGCACGCTCTCCGAGGAAGGCTACGTGCTCAACGACGATGGACAGTACAGGCTCAGCTACCGCCTGTTGAATCTCGGGGGGAAGCAGCGCTCCGAGACGGAGCTGTTCCAGACTGCAAGGACGGAACTCCGCGACCTGGCGAACGTGACAGGGGCCCACGCGAACTTGGTGGTCGAGGAGCGAGGATTCGGTGTGGTACTCGCCACGATGAGCGGAGATAACACGCTCAACGCGCTCACCCACGACGGGACGTACTTCTATCTCCACGCTGCGGCTTCAGGAAAGGCCATACTGGCACACTACCCTGAGGAGCGTGTCGACGCCATCATCGACCGTAGAGGTCTCAAACCACTTACCAAACAGACTATTACGGACCGTGAGAAACTGAAGATCGACCTAAAAACGACGAGAGAGCGTGGGTACTCGATCGATTCCGAGGAAATCGTGCAGGGTATGCGCGGCATCGGAACCCCGATACTCGACCTGAATGCCGACGATGTCGTCGGTGCTGTCTCACTCTACACACCCGTGAAGCGTCCGAACTGGGAGGACCTCGCTGAGGAACTCCTCGAAGTATCGAACATCATCGAGGTCGAATTCGCCGATTCGCCCCGACAAGTGGATTCCTGACGCGGGGAGCTCACGTTCGGCCCCGAACGACTGCGTGAAACAGGCTACTGATTCCGCAATCCACCGAGCGTACTGACCCGCTTCGCGTCGGGGAGCGTGATGCCCTCCAGTCGAGACTCGAGTTCCGGCGCTATCTTCGTCTTCTTCGAGTGGGTCCGCGGTATCTCGTCCGTACGCACGTAGAGGCGGGGCCGTTTCCAGCGGGCCAGCTCCTCCAGCATGTACTCATCGAGCACGTCCCGGAGCTCGGCCTCGGTCATCGAGTCGTCTTTCGGGACGACGAACGCGGCGGGTGCCGCTCCGAACCGCTCGTGGGCGACACCAACCGTCCCCGCATCCCCAACCGAGTCGTGTTTCAACAGCGCGTCGTCGAGTTCCGCGAGGGACAACTTCTCGCCCCCACTGATTATCATATCGTCGGCTCGACCGGAAATATAGAGGTAGCCGTCCTCGTCGAAGTAGCCCAGGTCGTCGGTGTGGAACCAGCCGTCCTCGTCGATGGCCTCCGCGGTGCGTTCGGGTTCGTTGAGGTAGCCCGGTGTGAGGTTGTCCCCGCGGAAGTAGACCTCTCCCTCTTCGCCGGGGTCGGTTATCTCCTCGCCGGTGTGGAGACCGACGATCTTCACCTCGCCGAGTTCGCGGGCGGGGCGACCGGCCGAGTCCACCGGGGCGTCCAGGTCCTCATCCTGTGCGATGGGCGCGATGGTGACGCCCATCGGCATCGTTTCAGTCATTCCGTACGAGACCGACGGTCGCGCACCCTTCGAGCGCAGTGCGTCGAACATCGTCTCGAACATCTCGCTCGGCCCCGGCGATCCGGCCACCTGCATCTTGATGCCCTCCATATCCAGGTCGTCCCACCGATCGTGGTTCATCAGATCACGTATCATCGTCGGGACGATGTAGTAGAACCACGTCGGGTCGTACTCCTCGACGAGATGGACGATGTTGTCCACGTCCCAGCCGTCGGCGACGACGAGCATCCCCCGAGACCACGTGGCGTAGAGGGCGCTGCTGATGCCGCCGGTGTGGTACATCGGGAGGAACAAGACGTTCCGATCCTCGGGAGTCAGGTCGTGGTAAGCGTGGACGGTTGCCCTGACGGAGGAACTGAGCGTACCGTGAGTGAGCTTTACTGCCTTGGGCGGGCCCGTCGTGCCCGACGTGTAGTTGAGACCGGCGAGATGCTCGCGCCGGCGCGGGACGATCTCTGTCTCGGGCGAGTGGTCCCGGACGGCATCGAGGAACCCGGAGCTGTCACCACTCGAGTAGGAGGCTGTTTGCGTGACCGATTCAACGGATTCGAACCGTGCCACACCCTCAAACACGTCCTCGTTGGCGATGACGACCCGCACGTCCGCGTTGTCAAGGTTGCCCCTGATGACCGTCTCCTTCAGCGTGTAGTTCTCCAAGGTGAACACCGCGCCGGCCTTCATCACGCCGAACATAAACGCGACGGACCAGAACGAGTTCGGCATGATGCCGGCGACCACGTCGTCCTCGGTCACGCCGTACTCCTCGCGAAGCATGTTGGCGATGCGGCTGGCTGCACGGTCGAACTCCCGGTACGTGTACTTGCGCTCCTCCGGGCCGACGATGGCCACCTTGTCAGGGTACTCGTCAGCAGCCCGGTGGAGCTGCCATGCAATGTTTGTCATCTACTAGCGCGGACACGCGCACCGATAAATAGCTTTTCCGGAGAACTGGACTGCCCGGGGGCTGTCCTTTAAGTCGTGAGCGCAAACTGGGAACCGATCTGTCACGGCGGCACAACCGTTATGCCGTGACCCCACGTTCGACACGCCATGGCACGGGAGTACGAGCACGTACAGGAGTCGTTCGTCCCGGCGATGCGGTCGGTCGAGTCGGTAGCCGATGTCATCGAGACGGCAGCGGCGACCTGGCCCGACGAGCGATACGCGACCTACGCACCGACGAACGAGAGCTACACGTTCGGCGAGGTGGACGAGCGGGCAGACGCCGTCGCTGCCGCACTGACGGACGCCGGCGTCGAGCAGGGGGATCACGTCGGCCTCTACCTGCGCAACAGCATCGAGTACGTCACCGCCATCTACGCCTGTGCGAAACTCGGTGCGGTGGAGGCGCCAATCGACTGGAACTACCGGGCGAGCGAGACCAAGCACGCCCTCGACGTGGCGGACATCTCCACGGTGGTGGCGCCGCCCGACGAGTCGGTGGTCGGCGTTCTGGCCGACGTGGGGCGCGAGGTAGCGAGCTTCGACCGACTCGTTCTCACCCACGAGGGGGAGGGAGTCGACGAGGCTGCCGACGCTCCCCTCGACGTGTCGGTGCTGTCGGATCTCGTCGACGCGGCCGGCGACCCACCCTCGGTCGACCCGGGATGGGACGACCCAGTCTCCATCATATTCACGTCCGGGACGACCGGCCTCCCGAAGCCGACACTGCTCTCGAATCGTTCGTTCGTCCTGGGTGCGAAGAGCTTCCGGGGAGCGCCGTTCCCCGAGGACGACGTGAACTACAATCCGTATCCGCTGTTCCACAGCAACCACCAGATATTCTCGTTGCTCGGGTCGGCCATCTCGGGGACGGGCTACGTCTTCGCCGACTCGTTCAGCGCGGGCGCGTTCGCCGACCACGTCGAGGACTGCGGCGTCACGTCGTTCAACATCATCGGTGGCGTCCCCAAGATGCTCGACGCGACATACGAGCGCGAGGAGGTGGCCGACCTGCCGCTGGGGGTGGCCATCGGCCCCATCCCACCCGAGCTGAGGGACGACTTTGAAGCGAAGTTCGGCGTCACCGTCGTCAACATCTACGGGCAGACAGAGAGCCCGACGCTGCTGATGAACCACCCCGACCCCGAGGCGATACGCCACGGCTCCATCGGGAAGCCGATGTTCCCGGACCTCGGTCACGAGGTTGCCGTCCTCGACGACGACGGGAACGAGGTCGAAACAGGCGGGCAGGGCGAACTCACCCGCACGGACCCAGCCGCGATGCTGGGCTACTACGGGATGACCGAGGCGACCCAGGAGACGCTACGTGACGGACGCATCTACTCAGGCGACCTCGTCTACCGCGACGAGGACGGCTACGTCTTCTACGTCGGCCGGAAGAAACTCATGATCCGTCGCTCGGGCGAGAACATCTCTCCACAGCAGGTCGAGGACGTTGTCGACGCCCTCGAGGGCGTCGAGGAGTCCGCGGTTATCCCCGTCCCCGACGACATCCACGGCGAGGAGGTGAAGGCCCTCGTCAAGCGCAGCTCAACTGACGTAGCCGAGACCGACGTGGTACTCGCCGTCGCTCGGAACCTGGCACGGTACAAAACGCCACGGTACGTCGAGTTCGTCGAGTCGTTCCCCCGGACGCCAAGCGAGCGCATCAAGCGCAACGACCTCAAGGAAACCGAACAGAACCATGACGACCACGGGTGGGATCGTGAGGTCGAGTTTCCGGACTGGGAGACAAAGCTCTGAGGGCGACACGGTCGGTGTCCGCCCCCACTACTGGAGTTCGTCGCGCAGCGCGTCGGGTATCCGCCGTGACTCCCCCGTCTCGGGGTCTATCGACACGAGGACTGTCTTCGCCCGCGCGGCCACGTCGTCACCACTCAGAACCTCGTGTTCCAGCGTGAAACTCGACTCGCCGACGGCCGCGCACCGCGCGGTGACGCTGACCTCATCCTCGCGGGTGAGCGGCCGGTGGAAGTCTATCTCCAGCCGCCCCACGACGATGTCCTGGACCTCTTCTATCCTGCGGTCGGTTATCGCCTCTAGGAACCCAACACGAGACTCCGTCAGAAACTGCGAGTAGACGCCGTTGTTGACGACGTGTTGGGTGTCGATATCCACGTACCGGACGTCAATCTTAGTGACGAACTCGTATCTTGACTCTGTCATCAGTCGTGGATTCTTGGTCCATAATAATAGGTCTGTCTTTGAGACTCAATAGGACCGTGGCAGTCCCAGTTCCTTCGTGGCGATATAGTTGCGCAGCATCTGCTCGGAGATGGGAGCGATACGGTTGTGCCGGAGCATCTGCGATATCTTCCCTACCTCCATCTCCTTACTCGCGGACATGCCGCCGAACGTCGTGATGCTGGCTTCGATAGCGTTCCAAGCCGCCTCGCCGGTCTTCAGATTCGCGATGTTCGAGGCGGGCCCTGCCGGCTCGCCAGCGTCGTAGGTCTCGGCGGCCCTGTGGTACATCAATCGGGCCACCTCCAAGTCGGCGTAGGCGTCCGCGAGCGGATGCTGGATGGCCTGGTGTGAGCCGATGGGTACGTCGAACACCTCCCGCTCGTTCGCGTACTCGCACGCCCGTCGCAGCCCGTAGCTCCCAGCACCGTACATCTGCGCGGCGGCGCCGATGCGCTCGGTGTTCAGCGTGTCGAACACGTTGTAGAGCCCCTCGTGCACCTCGCCGATGACTTGGTCCTCGTGGACACGCACCCCGTCGAGATAGAAGTTGAACGTCGGTTCGGGCATGAAGCTATCCAATTCTATCTTGTCGTAGTCCACGTTCGGATCGTTCGGGTCGACGAGGAACATCGTCAGCCCGTGGTTCGGTCCGTTGGCCTCCTCTGGCGAGAGCGTCCGTGCTAGCACAACGGCGCGGTCGGCCTCGTGGACACCAGAAGTCCATATCTTCTGCCCGTCGATGACGAACTCGTCACCGTCGCGCTCGGCCACCGTCGAGATGTTCCGCGTGTTCAGCCCCGCGTCGGGTTCGGTAAGTCCGAGCGCAAACCGTGCCTCACCGCCCGCCAGCGCCGGGAGCCACCGCTCCTTCTGTGCCTCCGTCCCGTGTGCCTTCAGGGTCTCGCCACCGAAGACCGGCACCAGCAGGAACGCGTTCCCGATGGACCACGCGCCGTTGACCTCCAGTTCCTCGATGACGGTCACCATCTCCTTCATTCCCAGCCCCTGGCCACCGTACTCCTCGGGGATGGAGACGCCAACCCACCCCTGTTCAGCGAGATCGTCCCAGAACCGCTGGGGGAACTCGCGGGCCTCGTGGACCTCGTGCCAGTACTCTCGGTCGTACGACTGCGCTATCTCGCGGACCGACGAGCGAATCATCCGCTGGAGCTGTGATTCGTCGTGCCATTCCATACGCACCCCACGGAAGCAATTACCATAACTCTTGCAGCCCGTTTCAATGGTCCGACCGGGGATCGAATCATCATCCTCACTAGAGTCCGCGGACGAACGCTCGCACGTCGTCGACGAACAGGTCGGGAACCTCCATCGCGGGGAAGTGCCCCCCCTCGGGCTGGTCGGTGCAGTAGACGAGGTCGTATACCTCCTCGACCCAGGCTCGCGGCGTCTTCGATATCTCAGCGGGGAATCGGGCGTGCCCCGTGGGCACGTCGACCGACGACGGGATCGCCTCGCGATCGTCGGTCTCGTAGTAGAGCCGCATGGAGGAATTGATGGTGCCGGTGAGCCAGTAGAGGCTCACGTTGTCAAGGAGTCGGTCGGCACCGAAGTATTCCACCACGTCGCCATCACAGTCGCTCCAGGCGTGGAACTTCTCCAAGAGCCAGCCGGCCAGCCCCGCGGGCGAGTCGGTCAGCCCGTAGGCGAGCGTCTGTGGCCGCGTTGACTGTAGTTCGTAGTAGCCCATCCCGTCCTCGCGGAAGGCCTTCGTCTCGCGGTAGTCAGCCATCCCGTCCTCGTCGAGCATCCCCATCGGGTCGTCGAACTGCGAGGGCATCACGAACGGCATGGTGGTGTGAAGGCCGTCGACACGCTCGGGATAGTCGGCACCGAGACGCGCCGCTACCAGCGCACCCCAGTCACCACCCTGTGCGACGTAGTGGTCGTATCCGAGCCGTTCCAGTAGCCCCGCAACAAGCCGTGTTACGGTCGGGATGTCGACCCCTCGCTCGTTAGTCGGCCCGGAGAACCCGTAGCCTGGCAGCGACGGCGCGACGACGTGCAAGGCCTCCTCGGGGTCGCCGCCGTGTGCGACCGGGTCCGTGAGCGGTCCCAGCACGTCGAGAAACTCCGCGACCGACCCCGGCCAGCCGTGGAGCAACACGAGCGGCCGGGCAGACTCCTCCGGCGACCGGATGTGGTAGAAGTGGACTCGATGAGCGTCGATAGCAGTCGTAAACTGGTCGAAGCGGTTGAGCCGGTCCTCGAATTCGTCCCAGTCGAACTCCTCACGCCAGTACTCACAGAGATACTGGAGCGCCCCGCGTTCGGTTCCGTAGTCCCAGCCGGCATCCGAGAGCTGGTCGGGCCATCGCGTGCCCGCGAGCCGCCGGCGCAGGTCCGTGACTTCCTCCGCGTCCACCGCCACTTCGAACGAATCAATTCCGTCTGCTTCCATGACAGTCCTATCCGTCTACTGCATCATGAGCGTACTCCTCAGGCGGCCGGTACCGGAGGTCGATCAGAGATATTCACAGGAGGAGAGCAAGAAAGAGGAGGTATCAGCCCCGTAGCGACGTCAAGAACCCCAGCCAGTTGTCGAAGATGGATTCGAGTGCCGAGCCGCTCGACCGGTCGACGACCGAGACGTAGATTCCCTTCGGCAGCGCCAGCAGCATGACCACGACCAGCACGTAGAACAATATGATGTAGACCTCATCAAACGGGAGGCCGACAACTGGCACGGTGTAGGAAATTCCCGACAGCCACTCGCGACCGAGGTAGAACAGCATCCCACCGAACGCAGCACCGCCGACGTTCCCCATGCCGCCGATGATGGCAGCGATGATGAGTTCGACGTTGACCGTCAGCACCAGTAGTAGGCTTGGTGAGGCACTCCCCACGGTGCTGTGGGCGAACAGTGCCGCCGCGAGCCCGCTCAGGAACGCGCTGAGCGTGAACGCGAAGATCTTGAATCGAGCCGGGTTCAGCCCGCTGACGCTCACTGCCTCCTCGTCTTCGCGGATAGCGGTGAGTATTTTCCCCATGTTCGACCGCATGAGGACAGTCAGGAACAGCAATATGCAGGTGAACACCGCGAACGCGACGTAGTAGTTGTCCTGGATGCCCGTCACCAGCGTCGCCACCTGAAGCAGGCCCGACTCGCCCCCGGTGATATCGCTGAACTGAATGAACACCTGTAACATGATGAGCGGCAGGATGAGCGTGATGAGCGAGAGGTAGGGACCCTCCAGCCGGAGCACTGGCAGCCCGATGAGTAGGCCGAGCAGTCCGGCCGCGAGCGCGCCGAGCAAGATGGTCACTGGAAGCGGCAGCCCAAAGTGAGCATTCAGGAGTGCGGACGTGTACGCGCCGGTCGCGAGGAACGCGGAGTGGCCGAAGCTCATCTGGCCGGTGTAGCCCGACACGGCGTCCCAGGCCATGACGAATCCCGCGAAGTAGAGAGCGGCGGTCACTTTCAGCAGGTCAAGGTCACCCAGGAGAAACGGCATCCCACCGAGTGCCACCACCGCAAGGACGGCCACGTAGTGGTGAGGAGCAATCTCCCGTCGGAGGCCCGCGAGCGTGGAGCTAATGGCCCACCGCCCCCCGTCCGAACAGCCCCTCCGGTCTCAGCACGAGTACCACGAACAGCGCGAGGAGTGGCGTGAGCCCCGACAGGTTCGGACTCACGAGCGACGTGGTCAACACCTCGAGTAACCCGATGACGTACGCGCCGACCAGACTGCCTCGGATTGACCCGAGCCCGCCGAGGATGACGACGGAGAACGAGAGTATCATTGGGTTCAGCCCCATCGCTGGCGAGACGGTCCGGAACGACCCGAGGAAGACGCCGGAGACGGCCGCAATAACGCCGGCTACGATCCAAGTATTTCGGTAGACCGTGTCGGCATCGATTCCGATTAGCGCCGCCCCCTTGTCGCTCATGCTAACCGCCAGTATCGCCTGGCCTTCCCGCGTCCGGTTGACGAAGACGATTAGGGCCCCGATGACGACCCACGAAAGCGCGACGACGGCGATGCGGTTGTTGAGCACGTTCTTGCCGAGCACCTGGGTCTGGCCCTCTATGAGCGGCGGGATGAACTTCTGTGTCGTCCCCATTCCGATGATGAGACCGTGCTCGACGATGAAGAAGACGACCAGCGTGACGACCGCGACGACGATGTGGTCGTCTTGTATCCGACGGATGAGTCCGTCGTAGAGGATGACGTTGAACAGTCCACCGAGGATAATGGCGGCGCCGATGCCGAGCCAGACGTTCATCCCACCCACGCTCGTCACGAGCCACGCGGCCACAGCCCCTAGCGTGATAGATGCCCCGTGGAAGAGATTCAGCACGTTGCCCACGCCGAAGATGAGCGTGAATCCGATGGCGACCAGCGCATAGAGTGAGCTGATCAGCACCCAGTTGATTCCGATGTTTACCCAGTTTACCATGGTGTGGCTCCGATTAGGTTCACTGCCAGCCCGGGGACTCGTACTCGCCCTCAGCTACGTCATCTGGCCAGATGGGAACCTGCACACCGTTCCCGTCCTGCTCCTTCCACTGGAACCAGAGCGGATAGTATAGACCCTCGCCGTACTTGGGGTCGTGGCGATACGGCGCCCCCTCACCGTAGAACTCGATGGTGCCAGCCGCCCCACCGTGGCTCATCCCCTCAAGCTCCGGGATGGTCTCAGAGGTGGAGAGGCTCCCAGTGTTCTCGACGGCCTTGGCAAACATGTGGACCGCGTCGTACGCGTTGTAGCCTGGGAACGTCGGGTTGCCACCGTACATCTCGTCGTAACCTTCCTGGAAGTCCAGCGTCTTCGGCCCTACCTCGACGCCGGGGATAGAACCGTAGTTGACCGAGGACGTGTACCGTGGCGCACCCTCTAGGGCGCCGTAGATGGCCGACGGCATCAGCGACGTGTGGTTCCCGACGAACCCGAACGGGCGCTGCTGTTTCGCCCACTGGGTCACGGCCGTGACCGTCGTGTATGCAGTCGAGGAGAACATCCCGTCCGCACCGCTCTCCTCGACCCGGTCGTAGACACTGGTGAAGTCCTCCGTGCCACCACTGTATCGGATGATATCAGTCACCTCCATATCGACGAGATCACCGAGCTGATCGGAAATCATCTCGTGCTGGGCCTCGGACCACGCCCGCCCCTCGCTGACGTACGCGACCGATTCCCAGCCGAGGGAGCCGAGCTTCTGCTCCGCGAAGTCGAGCATGTTGACGCCCTGATGGTAGCCGTTTAGCGGACCAGTGTTGAACTGGTACTTGTACCGCTCGTAGTTCTCTGCCACCGCAGCACCGAGGCGCTCGGTTCCGGCACCCGCGTTGATAGTCAGGACCTGCTGCTCAGCAACGGTCGGCAGCAGGTTGATTGCAGCCTCGCTGCCCACCGGGCCGAGGACGACGTCCACCTCGTCCTGCAATATTAGTTCACGGTAGAGCGACTGTGCCTTCTGCGGATCGCCTTCGGTGTTCTTGGCGACGACCTCGAGCTCCGCGTCTAAGACACCCCCGTTTCCATTAATTTCTTTGGCAGCGACTCGGGCGCCGTTCGGCACGGTGATGCCGAAGATCTGCTCCTGTGTCGGCGAGAGTGTCCCGATCTTGATCGGCCCCTCGATGCTGGGGGTAGTAGTAGCACCACCACCACCGCCACCCTCCGTGGGCGTCGGTGTGTTGTTCGAACCTGATTCCGTACACCCTGCGAGCCCGGTCATGACCGCACCGGTGCCGACCGCCTTCAGGAACTGCCGCCGCCTGCGCCAGGAACCCTGTTGACTCTTGTTATCCATTAGCGTGCCTCAAGCGTTGGTGGTTGTCCCTGTATTAATAATTATCCCCACATATGTGATACTTCTGTCGGCGGACGGGCGCAGCGGCTTCCTCTGAGCGCAGCTCCCGATTATCACTCGGCGCCGAGATATGCCTCTTGAACTTGGGGATTCTGGGTTATTTCCTCGGGTGCCCCCTCAGCCAGCAGCGAGCCGAAGTTAATGACGACCGTACGGTCGACCAGCGTGAGGAGGCCGCGCATGTTGTGATCGATGACAATGATGGTGATGCCTTCGTCGCGTATCTCCTGTAGCAACTCCGAGATGGCCTCAACCTCCCTGAGCGACAGCCCCGCGAACGGTTCGTCGATGAGCAGCAGATCGGGCTCCGTCGCCAGCGCGCGGCCGAGTTCGAGCCGCAGCATTCCGGCGTGCGGGAGCTCCTCGGGCATCTGTTCGAGCCGATCGCCGAGACCGACTCTCTCGGCGACCTCGGCGGCCTGCGCCTGCGTTTCGCCGGTCAGCCGGTCGAACGACCAGAGTCGGTCGGGGAACAGTGCCAGCTCGATGTTCTCAACGACGTTCCGATCCTCCAGAGGGCGGAAGTCTTGGTACGTCCGGGCGAGCCCCTTCCGGATGAGTTTGTAGGTGGGGTGGCCGGTGATGTCCTCACCGCGGTATTTGACCGTCCCCCCCGTCGGCTTCAGCGTTCCCGTGATGCAGTTGAACGTCGTCGACTTACCGGCCCCGTTCGGTCCAATGAATCCCAGTATTTCGCCCTCATTGACGGTGAACGAGAGATCATCGACAGCGACGACGCCTCCGAACCGTTTGGTGAGATTCTCGACGTCCAGTACGGTCTCGGCTGGGGCGGTGGTGTCGGCGCCCGACTCTGCGCTTGAGCTCAAAACCACGTCACACCCCGCTCCGGGGCGGCGCGACGTTCGAACTGACTCGGTGCATGCCGTGACCGATATCCCCTGCAAATATAAATGTGTGGTGTGGTGTCGAGTGTCAATCACACCACTGGACCGTGCGAGCGCCCCGGTACGGGATCGATCGATTCACGACCCCCCGTAGACCCCGCCACCCGCCGACGATCCGTTATCGCGAGAGGACCGCCAGCGTGTGGAACTGGCCGTCGTTGCCACCCCAGGTGTGCGCGACGCCGACCTCCGGGGAGCCGTCGACCTGCCTGTCACCGGCCTGTCCCATCAGCTGGAGTGCTATCTCGCCGTGCCGGGCCACCGAGGCCTGCGTACCGGAGTTCGTCGAGATGACTCCCCCCGAGGGATTGACTGCTACCTCCCCGTCAAGTTCGGTCGCACCGCTTCGGAGCAACTCGGGGCCCTCCCCTGGCTCGCAGAAGTCGAGCGCCTCGTACTGCATGTACTCGAAGGGGATGTACGGGTTGAACAGTTCGGCGACGTCGATCTCGGCGTACGGGTCCTTGATACCCGCCTGCTCGAACACCCGGTCGGCCAGCCCGTCCAGTTTGTGGAACTGCTCGTACGTCCGGTAGCCCGTCAGGAACGTGTTGGTGCTGGCGTCGATACCGTCGACCGTCACCGGGTCGTTGTCGTTGTTCTCGACGGTCTCCTCCGAAGAGACGATGACTGCCGTCGACCCCGAGGTGACCGGACAAGTCCCGAGCACACGGAGCGGCGAGACGACCATCGGCGACTCCAGCACGTCGTCGGTAGTGAATCCGCTCCGGTGGGCCCAGGGGTTGTTCTCGGCGTGCCGGTAGTTCTTCGCGGCGACGCGGGCGAAGTCCTCGTCGGTCGCGCCGTACTCCTCCATGTACGCGGTGGCGTAGAACGCCCCCATGTGTGCGGCACCGATGAACGGCTTCTCGAACAGCGGCGGCGCTGCGGTATTCAGGAACTGCTGGGCCTCGATGGCCGAGTCGAACGTCGGCGACCCGTACACCAGTACGTCGTCGTAGCGTTCGGATTGGACCAGTTCCGCGGCGGCCTTGAACGCGCTTCCGCCGCCGGTCCCACCTGTCCAGACCGTGAGAACGGGGATGTTCAGTGATTGACCGAGCGCCTCCAGCGTACGCTCGATACGGTTCGTCCCCTCGGCCCCGTCGGCGGTCGTGAAGATGGCCGCGTCGAGGGCGTCCTGGTGGAGTTCGGCGTGGTCAAGGGCGTTCTTGACCGCCGAGAACGCGAGTTCGTACTTCGAGATGTTGACCTCGCGCCGGTCGTCGAACGTCTCCGGAGCGGAGTTGCCGACGCCCGAAACGTACGCGTCGCGCATCAGGCTGCCCCCCGAAGCACGAGAACTCCCTGCGAGTGTCCGCCGTCACCCAGCAACTGGTCGCTGTCGGTGACGAGCGCCCGCTCTGCGCCAGGCACACTCGCGGTGTCTTCGTCCCCCTGCAACATCATGACCGACTGGATGGTCTTGTAGAGACCGTCCGAGTTCAGCAGGTTCGTCGCCAGCGTCCCGCCCGAGGCGTTGACCGGGAAGTCGCCGTCGTGTCGGGTGACGCCGTCGCGCAGCAGGTCACCCTCCTCGCCATCGTCACAGAACCCGAGTGCCGGATAGCTCATGAGTTCGACCGGCGAGACGGGATCGTGGACCTCGGCGAAGTCGAGTTCGTCACGCGGCGACTCGATGCCGGCCTCCGCATACGCATCCTCTCGGGCCTTCCGGAGCGCCGGAAGCCGTGCCCGCTCGTCGGGTTCCCGGTACCAGTACGGAGTGGATCCGGCGCCTACACCCTCGATCCAGACGGGGTCATCGGTCAGTTCGCGCGCTTTCTCCTCGGAGGCGAGTACCAGCGCCGTCGCGCCCTTGGACGGCTGACATACCTCCAGCGACCGGAGCGGGGCGCAGACGTACTCCGAGTTGAGCACCTCCTCGGCTGAGTGTTCGGTCCGCCTGTGCGCGGTCTCGTTCCGGGTGGCAGCCTCGTAGTTCTTTGCGGCCGTAAGCGCGAAATCCGACTCAGAGACCTCCGCGTTACTCTCCAAATAGGAGTTCGCCAGCACGCCGAAGTAGTGGAGGTGGTTCCACCCAAGTGGCTGGCTCATATACGGTTCCTGACTGATGGCGCTCACGGCCTTGTCGTCGAACTGTGTCGAATCCTCCGAAGAGACCAGTATCAGGTCTGCCTTCCCGGACTCTATCATTGCCTTGGCTTGGTGGATGGCGTAGAGCCCGCCGTTCTGGAGCCGCGTGCTGGACTTGTCGTAACCCCCAGCCGGACACACCTTGAGCCCGCTGCTGATGGTGATGCCGTCGTAGGCGTCCATGCCACAGTTCACGACCGCGTCGATGTCGTCTCGTTCGAGTCCGACGCCGTTCAGGGCCCGTCTGGAGACCCGGAAGATGTTCTCGTCGTTGCGAAGCGCGATGTTGTCCTGAGGTGGCGTCAGCGCGTGAGATATGATAGCTGTGCTGGTCATTCCTAAGCCTCGGGTCGATCTGTAGGGGTCGGGGGATATAAAATTACCTCGGGAGGGGTCGAGCGACTACGTCGAGGTACAATAACTGAACGAGGCAGCGGTCGGCGGCACTCACCGCCCGCCGACGTCCGAGCGGACGACCCCTCACCTACCGAATGCGAACCATTATCTCTCAGGCTTCTGCATGAAATGGCATGGAGACGAGTTACGAGACGATCCGGACCAACATAGAGGAACGAATCCTCACGGTCGCGGTAAACCGACCCGACTCGCGGAACGCAGTGAACGTCACGCTACTTGAGGAACTCGCGGACGTGATGAGCCGTGCGGAGGAGCGTGACGATATCCGCGTGGTCGTTCTGCGCGGCGACGGTGACGGTATCTTCATCGCCGGTGGGGATATCTCCACGTTCTCGGACGCCGACGGCGACTGGTTCCTGAACGTGTTCAACCCCGCCGCCGAACGGATGGAGGAGGCGATGGAGGGGAACGCCCTGCCTATCGTCGCGGCCGTCGATGGCCTCGCGCTCGGCGGGGGCACCGAGATCGCCATGATGTGCGACATGATAATCGCCTCTGAGGACGCGGCCTTCGGAACCCCAGAGATACGCCTCGGCCTCATCCCGGGCGTCGGTGGGACGCAGCGACTTACACGACTGGTTGGCTATCTCAAGGCCAAGGAAATAATCATGACCGGCCGGCAGGTACCCGCCGAAGAGGCGGCAGAAATCGGCCTCGCCAACCGGGCCGTCCCTGTCGACGAGTTCGAGGACGAGGTGTACGACCTCGCGGCGGAGTTGGCCGAGGGCGCCCCTCTCGCTCAGCAGTACGCGAAGATGGCTGTCAACCACGCCCGTCCCGCACTTGACGATGGACGGGCACTGGAGAGCGTTCTCACGCGGACACTGTTCGATTCAGAAGAGTCCGACGAGGGCGTCGCCGCCTTCCTCGAGAAACGCGCTCCGAACTTTGGCAGCCGGGACTGAACCGCCAAGACCGCGGCCTCTTTGATTCCCTTGCCCTCCCCAGCATCGGCCGTACGGCGACTCTCTCTGCCACGGGCCGCTTAGGCCGACCCCGCCCCAGGGGCGAGGTTTTCGATAGTTTGGAGCATGTCGTCTCTGGTCGCCCGGACCGGAAACAGCAGTGAGACGGCGTCAACGCCCGCCCGGTCGCGAACGGCATCACGCGCCTCCCGTGCCGCCGCGGGCGTTCCGGCGATGGCGATAGAATCGAGAAGTTCGTCGTCTATCTCTGCGGCGGCTGCCTCGTGGTCGCCAGACTGCCACAGCTCCGAAATGCGCTCGGCCTCGTCCTCATACCCCTGTCGTGATAGTGAGTTCCGATAGAACGGACCCATCCCGCCGGCGTAGAACGCCAGGTGGAGTCGCACCAACGAGCGGGCACGCTCGCCGTCCTCTAGGGCGAGCGTGGGCACGAACACCCGTGCCTGCACCTCCTCGCGGTCGCGGTCAGCCATGTCCAACCCCCGCCCGAGGTCTTCAAGTCGCTCGGCGAAGCCCCCGGCGGTCGGCATCAACGCGTGCCAGCCGTCGGCGTACCGTCCAGCCATCTCGACGGCCGTCGGCCCCATCCCGGCCACGTCGATTCCCGGCGGCGTTTCTGGTGGGTCGAACCGGAGCTTGAACCCCGAGAGGTCGAAGAAGTGGCCGTCGTACACGACTTCCTCACCGGCGACGATCATCCGGGCTATATCGAGATACTCCCGTGTTCGCCGGAGCGGCCGCTCGTACTCAATGCCGTGCCACTGTTCGATGACCTTCGGCCCGCTCGGCCCGAGCCCGAGCCGAAACCGACCCCCCGAAAGCTCGTGGAGCGTCGCCGCGGTCTGGCCGACTAGTGCTGGGGACCGCGAGAACGTGGGCATGATGCTCGTCCCGAGACCCACGTCGTCGGTCCGCTCGGCAATCGCCGCCAGCACGGTGACTAGGTCCCGTCCCCAAGTCTCCGAGATCCAAACGTGGTCGTACTCCAGCTTGTCGGCTAGAGTGCCGTACTCCAGTAGGTCGCCGATGCGGTCCGCGGCCGCGACTGGCAGCGTCACCTCAAGCGAGGCTGTTTCGGATGGCATACGCCCACATCACGGCATGGGATAAAGAAGGTATCGTGGCGGTAAGCCGCCGCAGAACCCATCATCCGGTCGAGGAATGAGAAGCGGTCCTACCGGAACCTCACTTGCTCTTGACCACGGAGAGCGTGGTCACCTCGGACTCGGCCCCGAGGACGACACCCTCGACGTGGGGTTCGAGGTCGGCGGCGATTTTCGACTGCTTCGAGTGCGTACGAGGTATCTCGTCGACGATGGCGTAGAGCCGTGGACGCTTCCACCGGGCCAGCTCCTCCAGCATGTACTCGTCGAGAACGCCCCGGAGTTCGGCCTCCGTCATCGAGTCGTCTTTCGGGACGACGAACGCGGCCGGCACCTCGCCGAACCGCTCGTGGGCGACGCCGACTGTGCCTGCGTCCTCGACAGTGTCGTGCTGGAGCAGGACATCGTCGAGTTCCGCGAGAGAGAGCTTCTCCTCGCCGCTGATTATCATGTCGTCGGCGCGTCCCGAGACGTAGAGCTGCCCCTTCTCGTCGAAGTAGCCCAGGTCGTCGGTGTGGAACCAGCCGTCGTCGTCGATGGCCTCCGCGGTTCGTTCGGGATCGTTGTAGTAGCCCGGCGTCAGATTGTCCCCGCGCCAGCAGATCTCGCCCTCCTCGTCGGGTTCTGTTATCTCCGACCCATCGTCGAGGGTGATGAGTTTCACCTCGCCGAGTTCACGTGCCGGCGTCCCCACCGACCCGATGTTCATCTCGAGGTCCTGGTCCTGTGCGATGGAGGCGTGAGCCACCGCGTCACCCATTGTCTCGGTCATCCCGTAGATGCAGGAGGCACGGGCCCCGGCCTCACGCAGTTCCTCGTACATGTACGGCTGGCCCGGCCCCCCGGCGAGGTAGACGTCCAGCCCAGAGAGGTCCAGGTCGCCCCAGGCGTCGTGGTTCAGCGTGTCGCGGACCCACGTCGGCGCCATCCAGAAGAACAGGTCGAGGTCGAAGTTCTGCACGTGGTCGACGAACGTGTCCACGTCCCAACCATTCATCACGACCAGCGAAACCGCCTCGGACGCAGAGATCATCGGAGCAGTGATTCCTGCGATGTGGTACATCGGCGTCGCCAACAGCGCGAGGTCACCGTGAGAGATGCCCCGAATAGGGTCCCTGTCGGCCGCAATCGTCGCCGCGACGGCCCCGTGTGTCAGCTGGACGGCCTTCGGCGGCCCGGTCGTCCCGGACGTGTAGTTGATGCCGGCGAGGTCCTCACCCCGTCGCGGGACGATGGCACACTCGTCCGAGTGGTCCGCGACTGCGGCCCGGAACTCTTCGATGGTGGCCGAGTTGCGCACGGAGTCGGCCTCCCCGGCCAGGTCGGGGGCGTCGGGGTAAACCGACTCCTCGTAGACGAGGCCGACCGAACTCGTGTTGTCGAGGTTGCCGACGAGTGTCCGGTACTCCAGCGTGTAGTTCTCCGGCGAGAACGCCGCGCCGGCCTTCATCGCCCCGAACATGAACGCGACAGTCCAGAACGAACTGGGCAGGAGGGCGGCGACGATGTCGTCCTCCTTGACGCCCCACTCCTCGCGCAGGAAGTTGGCGATGCGGTTCGAGGTCGATTCGAGTTCGTCGTACGTGTACCGGGAGCCGTCGACGTCGAAGATGGCGACGGAGTTGCCCGCCTCGTCGCTCGCACGCCGCAGGTGCCAGGCCAGGTTGGTCATGGTACGTATCGAACTTGCGCGAAAGGTGTTAAATAATTTTGCAACCAGTAAGTCACTCGACCGGTGCGAACACCGGAGCGGAGTCACCATCGACGACACTGACATCTGAGAGTTCCACCGCATCCCCGATGTCGACGTGTCCGTCGACGCGGCCCAAGACGCGCGCCCCACCGAGCCCGACGATGGCAATCTGGTAGCGGTCGGGAAACCCGGTCGGTGGAACGCCGATGGTAGTCTCGGAGACCACCTCCCCGCTGGTCGGGAGAGCGATGGTCTCGAACGCCCGGTCGCCACAGTCACGACACGCCGCCGCCGGAACGGAGCTGACCGCTCCACAGCTCTGGCAGGACTGGCCCAGCAGGACGTCGTCGTGAAGCGCCGCAGCCCAGTCGTCGTAGGTGAGCGGCTCCGGCCGGTCCGCAGACCCCTCGCTCATGGCCGGGCCTCCATGACGGTGATGACCGCGGACGCCGCGTCGCCACCCATGTTGTGCGCGACACCCACATCAGCACCAGCCACCTGTCGCTCGCCGGAGTCTCCCCGGAGCTGCTCGGTGAGTTCGACCAGCTGTGCGGTGCCAGTCGCACCGATGGGGTGGCCCTTGGCCTTGAGCCCCCCGCTGGGGTTGACCGGCCGCTCGCCGCCGAGCCGCGTCTCCCCATCCGCGGCCGCGCTCGCCCCCTCCCCCTGCTCGTAGAACCCTAGTGCCTCAACGGCCATCACCTCGGCTCCGGTGAAGCAGTCGTGGACTTCCGCGAAGTCGACATCGTCTGGATTGATGCCGGCGTCTGCGTACGCCGCCTCGGCTGCCCGGATGGCGGCGTCGGTCCCCGTCAGCTGGTTCTTTATCGCGATTGGGACGATGTCGTTCGCGTGGCCGATGCCGGTCACGTCGACCGGGTCCGTGAACGAGTCTGCATACTCGTCGCTGGTAACGACGACCGCACTCGCGCCGTCCGAGAACGGACAGCAGTCGAGCAGGTGAAACGGATCCGCGATGAGCGGCGATTCCAATACGTCGTCCGTGTCGATTTCGCGGCCGAAGTGGGCACGCGGGTTCATTGAGCCGTGGTAGTGGTTCTTGACCGCCACGGATGCGAGTTGCTCCTCGGTCGTCCCGTAGCGTGCCATGTGGCGCTTGGTCAACAGCGCGAACATCGCCGGAAAGGTCATGCCAACCGGCTGTTCGTACTCGCGGTGGGCGGCCGAGCCGAAGACGCGGGTCATCTCCGGTGTCGACATCCCGGTCTGGGCGGTGGTGTGCTCAGCACCACCGACGAGGACGACGTCGTGGGTGCCCGACTCGACAGCTTGGACGGCATGCTTGAACGCCGTCGACGAGGAGGCACACGCGTCCTCGAACCGTTGACACGGGATGCCGTCCAGCCCGAGGTGGGCCGCCATCTTGGGGGCAGTATGCGTGTCGTTGCTTGTGAGGCCGCACATCGCGTTCCCGAAGTAGAACGCCTCCACGTCCGGCGGGCCGACGCCAGCGTCGTCTAGCGCGGGGAGCGCCGCGTCCGCGAACAGTTCAGGCAACGTCGACTCGTGGACGCCGAACTCGGTCATGCCTGCACCGATGATACTCGCATTGGTCATACGACCTGTTGCGTGGTCGCCGGTATAAATCTCTCGTCGACAATCGTCGGGCCACTCGCACAACTCACGGCGGCGCAGACGTGACGACCCGAATGGTGGGGCGTGGGTCGTCTAGATGCCACGGTAGTGGGTCCCGACGGGGTCGTCACCCGCGAAGGCGATACCAGTGTTACTTGACGACTTCGAAGTGAGAGATATCCTGTATGTCGCCGGTGCGCTCGTCCGCCCAGACCGGCCGCACTGTGTCGCCCCGATCGAGCATCTCGGGAATGTCCTCGGGGTCGTCGAACTCACCGGGGTCTACAAAGTGGAGCATGCACGTGTCCGAGTTATCGACACGGATGACACCGGTCACGTACGGTGGCTCCGGCATGTTCAGGAACTCGAAGTACGTCACGGTGAAGCTCACCAGCTCGCCCTCCGGCTCCAGTTCCGTCCACCCCTCCGTCTCGACGAAGCAATGGTCACAGTGCGGCTGTGGTGGCATGAACGTCCGGTCACACTCAGGACACTCCCGAGCGAGGATCCGCTCGTTCTCGAGTCCCTCGAAGAACTCGGCATAAAGGTCGCCAAGGTTGACCTCGAAATCGACGTTCCAGTTGAATTTCTTCCTGTATTCGGTGGTTTGACTCATTGATCGACACGCCGAGTTTCGTTTCCTAGTATAAATAGATTTGGGCGAGGGAACGCAAACCGCGGCGTTTGGTAAATGCCGCCCGACACCATTGGGGAGTTGACGAGCTAATTATACACAGCGGGTGTGTCCCAGGCGGAGATAGGTTATACTGGCGTGAATTCGCATCACGATGCGTGCTAGAGAGGCGGGGACCGACACCGCATCTGCCTCGTAGCCAACAGGCTCGACATCGTCGTTTATGCTCCACTCCGCGAGGTCGTGGATGCCGCCAGCGTCGTCGTGGTGAACAGGCCTGTGGAACTCTCTACTGTCCGGGATGAAACGCCAGCTTATGGTCGATTCACCCAAGTACACGCCCCACCCTGCCGGTCTAGTACGAGTAGTTCACTTCGATGACGTTCGCCGTCTGGCGGAGCTGCTCAGGCAGGGTCGAGGTGAAGTAGTCGTCTTGAAACCGACTGGCGGGCCCATAGACCGTGACTGCACCCACGACACCATCCTCGGTGTCAGTCACCGGCACTGCGACCGACCGGACCCCGTTCAGGTGTTCGGACCGCTCAAAGGCACAGCCACGCTCGCGGATTTCGCGAAGTTCCTCGAACAGTTCGTCACGATCGGTAATGGTGTGCTCGGTGTACTTGGGGAGCCCGTGCTTGTTGATGATCTCGTCAACCTTCTCGCCAGACATGTGCGCGAGGATGACTTTCCCCGGCGCGCCACAGTGTGGAGGGAACGCCATCCCATCGTACTGCGTTATCTGGATAGCGCTATCGCCACCGTGAGTGTAGAGCATCGCAGCGAACCCGTTTTCCTCGATAAACAGGGCGGCATGCTCTCCGGTCTCATCGGCCAGGGCGTCGATCTCCTCCGCGGCGACGTTGAACAGGCGGAGGTTAGCCCTAGCCTGTGTCCCAACCCACAAGAACCGCGAACTCAGACGGTATTCGGATCCCTCCTTGACAACGTAGTTCAATTCCTCAAGGGTGTCAAGGTGGTCGTACAGGGTACTCTTGGGGCGGTCGACTGCCTTAGCAATGTCTCGGACAGGGGAGACCCCGTTACGTGAGAGAAACTCAACCACCTCGAATGTCGCACACAGCGCGTTGACAGAGACCATATTCACGACATGGTTCGGATAGGGATAAAATATTCGGCGATGCCGAATGTGTTACGTGACAGCATACCGTGCCAACGTGGTGCGCTTTTCGCCCCGGCGTACAGAGTGCCCTCACCGAACACCATAGGTCGAGTTTTTTTCATATGAATCTATAACGTATGCGCTCGTATTTCCATATTATCTCCTACTTCATATACTAATTCTCGGTTCAACAATATCGTTCAGCAATATCTCAATATTTGCCGGTATTCAGCATGACCGACTATTATGTACTGTCACCAGTCGCTCCCCCCCCCCTCTAAGTATAACAAAATTACTAGTGTTATATTACGCGCGGAGGATACGTAATGCCGAACCTATAGTAACCGTTAGAATTTTTTACTCAGAGATTGTTGTAAGAGATAATGAATCATCTCGATGAGATTTCTGTCGAGGAATTGCAAGACGCTCTCGAC